>Ga0247611_10001283_pt1 | contig 45462 bp, 57 predicted proteins | sample 177DNAGHGhighgp2_FD_192422 | JGI IMG/M metagenome (GOLD analysis project Ga0247611, IMG submission 192422) | Sheep rumen microbial communities from Palmerston North, Manawatu-Wanganui, New Zealand - 1770 DNA GHGhigh gp2 | ecosystem: Host-associated > Mammals > Digestive system > Stomach > Rumen... | reverse complement strand
TAAGGCCTTCTTTTAATTTGAAACATTTTGAAGAAGGATTACTTTTCCCTTCTAATTTTTTCTTTGCTTCCTCAAAAGAATCCCAAGTAAGAGAGTCATCCAATCGACCTTTATTTTTCGTCAGAAATACCTCGAAAATATTTCCATACCAGTCATCATGAACAGGGCCAATTACAACGCCATTATAATTTTCAAGATATTCCAAGTTCAGAAAGAACTTTTCCTCATCTTCAGGTGTTACTGCCGCTAAAATTTCGTCCAAGCATTTTTCGCCGTCAAGATAGTCCATTGTTTGCCTTTCGTTTAGAAGTCGCTTTCGCCGGCCTCAAAAGATGCACTGTCGTAACCCTCACTGTACCCTGCTTGTGTCAAAACATCAGTAAATTCTTTTGCAAGCTGTTGCATTCCTTCATTAACAGATCTAATACGTTTAGCGCCACCAAGGTCAAGTAATCGGCCGATATTCGATGATACCCAATTTTCAAGCTGAGCGCGTGACTGCTGTGTCAAGCTGCCATAATGTATTTGATAATTTGGCGCAGGAAGTATATCAAGTTTTTGCATTTTGTTGCCCCTTGTTTACATAAATTATATAAACTGCTTTTCAAGAATGATTAGAACTTAATAAGTTCTAGGAACTTTCTAAACACAGTTAATATTCTCGTATGAATAGTTGTAAGTACACATTTATTTTAGACTGTGACGGAGTCTTGACAGACGGCTCTTTTCTTTATGATAAAGACGGCAAGGCATATAAACGTTTTGGCGCGGATGACGCGGATGCTCTCAAGTTGATTTCTGACAAAGTACAAATCGTTTTTGTTTCTGCCGACCATCGTGGACTGCCAATAACTCAAAAGCGTGTTGAAGACATGGGATTTGAGTTAAAGCATGTTAAGTCAAAGGAGAGACTTAAGTGGATTCATGACCACTATGACTTAAATAACACAATTTATATGGGCGATTCGTTTGAAGACATTCCTATTTTGCAGAGCGTATTCTTAGGTATTTGTCCGAAGAACTCGTTGCAATGCGTAAAAGACGCTGCAGATGTTTGTGTAGACGCAGAAGGCGGTAATCGTGCCGTTGCTGCTGCTGTTATTCACATAATTCGATACTACTTAAAAGAAGATTTATATACTTTAATGCAAGAAAAGGGGTACCCATTCGAGGTGAAAAATGAAAACTGTTGAGCATACAATGGCAAAAAAGGGGGCGGTCTTAAAGGAAATTTTTCAAGTACTTGACTCCTTCAATGATGACGAAGTAGATAAGTTTGTAAGCATAATTTTGGGTGACTATCTGAAGCGATTTCAGCGTGGAGAGCCGCCTCGGAAAGTACTTTGCTATGGCGCTGGCCGTATGGGACTTTCTACTCGAGCGTTTGCAATGCGCTTAAATCATTTAGGGATTCCGGCATACTTTTTTGGCGACACATATATCCCGCCATTTACAAAAGACGACATCGTAGTTTTGGTTAGCAATAGCGGCGAGACTCGCACTGTAGTTTCTATTGCTAATGCAGTGACCGCAAAGTGTCAAGCAAAAATTATCGCTATCACTGCAAACCCAAATTCGACACTTGCAAAATATGCAGATCATATTGTTACATTCAAAACCTGTAATGGCGGTCTGAATTCTGCGGACGACCCAAGCAAGATAAATTCTATTCAGCCAATGACTACACTAACAGAGCAGTCGTTGTTAATTTTCTTTGATATAGTTGTATTGGAACTTATACGAGCGGGCAACATTGATATAGGCCGCTGTAAAGCGTTCCATTCAAATATTGAGTGAGGTGGTATATGTTGAAGTTTTCTACTTCTTTGATTTGCTGTGACTTAAGTGATATTAAGTCAGACCTTGACACATTGCTTGATTTGCCTGACGAGTTTCATTACTTGCATGCTGACTTTATGGATGGACAATTTGTCCCACGTTACGGCATAAGTCCTGAACTTATTCAGTGGATTAAAAAACGTTACGGGCAGAACTTTGAAATAGACAGCCACTTAATGACTAAGACGCCTACAGAGTACCTTAACGCAATCGCGCCATCGTCTAATGAAATTGCGTTTCATGTTGAAGCGGTTACAGACCCGTTGAGAGTCTATCAAATGATTCACGATTTTGGGGGCTATTATGATAAGGAAATCTTTTTCGGTACTAATGTGTTCACTGATTTGTTTCCGATTTATGAAGCGGTCGAAAACGTAATGGCGCGCAAGAATTTTCTGTTTATGGGAATAAGTCCCGGCGTTCTTGGTTCAAAATCATTTCCAAATCATGTTTGTCACAACCTCAACATTCTTAATGAGAATTCTTCAAAATACAACGTCATTATAGATGGCGGCGTTAATTTTGAAAGTATAAAAATGTACAAGAAGTTTGCAAGTGTTTCAAAATGTATAAAATGTATATGTGGAAACAGTACGATATTCCATCAAACAGAAGATACAGCTAGTCTTTCAAGAAAGGACCTAATTCATCATAACGCTAGCGAAATACTTAAATCAATGGAGAAAAATTAGTGGGAAGAACATTAGTTATGCCGTGCGCGGGACTTGGCTCCCGTCTTGGAGAATTTACGAAGAACTATTCTAAAGCGATGTGTACGCTTGGAGTACGTCCAATTTTTTCTTATATATTGGGTAGATGGTGGAATCCTGATGATGAGATCATAATCTTGTTGGGTTACAAAGGCGATTTGCTTAAACAGGCAATTCAGGCATATTACCCAGACTGGAATATTAAATTTGTTAATGTTGATAAGTACGAAGGCGAAGGCAGCGGCCTCGGCTATTCATTGTCATGCGCAAGAGAATTGCTCCAAAAGCCGTTTTGGTTTTGGTCGTGCGATACTATTCTATATGATGAAAATGAATTTCCTATCAGTCATGGGGCAACGTCTTACAAGCTTCCTGACTGTCAAGAAAACACTATTTTTGTTTCAGACCAGCCCGTTTCCGGCACAAATCTTGATTACAGATGCGCAATGATACAGAGTGCAGATGACGGAGACAACAGCTGTAAAATGGTAAGACTTTTGCCAAAAGAGTCAACGGAGTACAGATACCCGTATATTGGCGTTTCCTTTATCAAAAACTACGAAGCGTTTTGGAAAGCCGCAGATGACAACTTTGACGCTTTCGTTGCTTCTGGAGAAAGTTGGTGCTTAAACGCCCTCAAAGATGTTTTTATTCAGGAAATAAAGCACAAAACATGGATAGACACTGGGAACCGCGCAGTCTTTGAAAACGCAAAGAAGATGTTTGCTGAAAGTACTGAATTCAACATTCTTGAAAAGCCGGACGAAGCAATTTGGATTAATGATTGTGGTAACGTTATTAAGTTTCACGTTGACACAGACTTCATAGCAAAGCGCGTTGAGCGAGCAAAAAACATGCTTAATGAAAAGCAAAAGAAAGCTGGGATCCGTGTCCCTGAGGTCGTTGCGCATTCAGCAAACACTTATACTTACAAGTGGACGCCAGGCAGCGTAATGTCGACTAATCTGAATAAGAATATTTTTGTTAAACTGCTTGACAGTTTTATATCAAACGCAGAACTTGTTGAAGTAGACGATAAGTATAAGCAAGACTTTTACAAGAAGTTCTATTATGAAAAGACTATTAAGCGAATCAAAAAGTTTATGGAGCAGACTGGAGAGCCTGATGAAGAAGTAATCATCAACGGTCTTGTATGCCCGCCTGTGCTTCCTTTTCTTGAGCGTATTGAGTTGAGCGTTATTCATAATGTTTCAAAATTTGCAAAAATGTCTCGAAACGTTCACGGCGATTTCCATCTTGAAAATATCATATATGATAAAGAAAAAGACACTTTTACTTTGCTTGACTGGAGACAAGGCTTTGACGGCGATGACTATAACATTGGCGACATCAACTATGATCTTGCAAAGATGATGCATTCTTTAATTGTAAATCATGAAATGGTTAAAAACAATTTATTCAAAGTTAAGTCATCAAGAGAGAACGGCGTTTTGAGTGTAGAGATAGATATTCATAACACTTTTATTGAGTCGAAATGTCTTGAAAAGCTTAAGAAATGGATTGTTGACGAGTATGGTAAAGACGAAGCCATTAGAGTAGAGTTTTTTACTGCGTTAATATTTTTGAATATTTGTGCTTGTCATACGTACCCATACTCAAAGTTCTTATTTTACTTGGGGCGTTACTTATTGCAAGAAAATGTTATTAGGAGCAAATATGGCGAATGAAAAATTGAAAGCGTTCCATTCAGCAATGGATAAGCTAAGCAAAAAGTACGGCGATGTATTTTCTGCTGCTAACGCTAATCAAGAAAAAAAGAAAATTGTGTTTGATTCGCCACAGTTGACATATCTGTTTTCAGGATTTGGCTATGACCGCGTTCATCAGTTATACGGCCCGTATTCATCAGGTAAGTCATCTATGGCAACTTACATAGCGAGTCAGTTACAGAAAAAGTTTCCTGAGCGCCCTATGGTTATTTACATTGACTTTGAGCGTTCATTTGACCCAAACTTTGCTGCAAAAATTGGACTAAACTGTGATGCAGACCATTTTCAGTTGATTCATGCGGAAAACATGGAAGACGCTTTTACCGTCACTGAAGAACTTTTGCGCACTGAATATTGCTGTTGTATTGTTTACGACTCTGATGCGACGGCGCCAACACGTACAGAAAATGAAGACGAAGTTGGTAAAGCAAACTTTGGAGCAAACGCTTTGATGAACTCTCGTATTTTGAGACGTTTTAATGTACTACTTTCAAAGTATGAAGTGCCGATTATTTGGATCTCTCAGGAAAGGGCCCAGATGGGCTATGGTTATCTGCCAGCGGTTACAGGCGGATTTTCACCCCCTTTCTATGCAACGACTCGCAACCGTGTTACCAAAATTGAAAACATTGAAAAGAATGGCGAAGTTATCGGCATTCACATGCGTGTGCGCAACTACAAGAACAAGGGCGGCGTTCCATTCAGAGATGCAGAGATGGACTTCTACTTTGACCAAGGATTCAATTCCGATAACGAATATGCAGACTTCTTGATTAAGTTTGGAGTTTTCAAACAAGGCGGCGCATGGCTTTCATCTGAAAAGTATAACGTAAAGTTGAACGGTAAAGCAAAGCTGCAAGAGTGGCTGCAAGAACACCCAACTGAGTATGCCGAAATGAAAGAGTTTGTAAATCAGAAACTTTTAGGTTTCTCTGAGGAACTCGACGGAAACAATGTTGACCCAATGACAACGGAAGACGGAAAAGTTATGGAGTCAAGACCGGTTAAAGGCGAACTCGAAAACTTAGCAGAACAAGCGTTGGAAGCTTAAGAACAAGCGCTCCGTTTTAGGGGCGCTTTATTTTACTTTAAGCATACATTGCACATCATTTTGTCTATATAGTTCCGCAGTAGCAAAAGCGTTATCAACTTTATCTCTGTTTGTTAATGAACTTATGCTCATACGGATACACCCTACGTTCTCTTCACGGCCTATATCTCTCTCTTTTTCAGTAAATTTAATAGCCACTTGATTTTCGGGATCTTCATTCAAGTCTATATAGAAGTATAAGATATCATGCTGTATGCCAGTGTCTTCATCGAGTTTAATAAGTATTTCATTGAAGTATTCTGCGCGCATATCGTTATACTGTCTATACAGCTCGAATTCTTCATTAGTAAGTAGTCTGTCTTTTATTGCTTCCCAAAGCAAAGCATAATTTAACCATTCGTCTTCATTCATTTTTCTGCGCCATTGAAGCTTGTCCGCGTTAGAACCCATATATCTTTTTCCTCCTTGACTTCATGACTTGTGACTTCAAAGCCGCATTCTTTAGCAATCGCTACATAGTCACGCCATCTATCAGAAAACCAAACATTGCGTTTTCCGCTATCAAACCATCTGTACCAAAAGCAGTCTAAAAACCAGTTGGCGTCAAACGCTGACTTTGTCGGCTCTATAATTTCTAATATTCCGTCTTTTTTAAGGTAGCGCGAAATTTGTTCTAACGCCATCTTCAAGTCTTTAATGTGATGCAGCACATTACGGCAGTGGAACGCATCAACCGCCTCAGACTCAAGTTCACCTTTACGGCTGAAAATGTGGTAATCGCGGACAACATAATCCAACATCGGAGATTCTGTAACATCACAAGTCTTATACCCAGGTTTCGGATTGTAGCCTGAACCGTAGTCTATGCAGAGCATAAGTCCTCTTTATCAGCACTTGAGTAAGACTTACAAAGTGAGCAGTTGCCAATCTTTTTGCAATAGTCTTCCCATTTGCAGAAATTGCCAACAGGCGAAATTATGATGTCAGTAGCGTCATACCCAGTATAATTTCCGAAAACGCCGAACTGATGCGCTTTGCCTTTTGGGTCGAGCCATACATAGTCATAAAAGTTGCAGTTATCGTCTTTGACTTTTACTGTTCCCAACTTTTGCTGAAAATCAAAGTCACCATATCTGCCCATCAAATCTTCACATACAACAGCATAAAAATTGTCTGATAGAATGACTTTCAGCATTTCAGCAAGCTTATCGCCGGTAGACTCCTTGCACTTCGGTATGTTGATGCGTGTGTTTGGAATAAATTCCTTGCAAATGAGGGCAGCGTCTCTACGGCGGTAGTACTGTTCTAATGAACTGACTGAGATAGCGACTTCAGTTAGGCCAGATGAAGCGTACGCCCGGATTCTTTTTCTGTCAAGCAGAATTCCGTTCGTTACCAGGCAGACGTCTTCTGAAACGTGCGCTCTTGTCAGCTGAATAAATTGCGGTAAATCTTTCCTTAATGTAGACTCACCACCCATAATAGTAGCACGCTTAAGTATGCCGACTTTGTCCATAGTTTCCTTGCATTTCTGCAAGTCAAGTTGCAGCGGCTCTTTGAACGGCTGATAACAAAAGTAACAGTTCCCGTTCGGGCCGGTGCTTTCGTTCATATTACAGTTGAGGTTAGTAATTACACGGTAGCGGAAAATTCTTTTATTTGCGCTCATACCAAATTTACTCCCTTAATCACGCCGTCGCCAAGTTTATTGAGTTCAGAAGTAGCGTTTTTGTTGATAGGCGACAATTTAATAAAGAAGTACGCTGGGTCGAAGTACTTTTCAAGCTTTTTGATGTCAAAGTCGCTTTCATTGACTAAAGTTAAGTTGACAGTAGTCTTTAACTTAGATTCCGTTCTGATCTGACCAAGTTCTTCAATAGTCATTTTGTTGGTGACAGGAATAAGCCAGTCACGCTGCTTTTCATCAAATGAATGAAGCGAAATCTGCAGCGTTATGTTGTCTTTTATCCATGAAAAGTCTGTGCCTTTGATGCCGATTGTCGATATATACACGTGTACATTTGGGTAGCGCTCACGCAAGATATCCGCTGCTTTGTGGACGTTATCCCAGTTTAGGGCGGGCTCGCCCATGCGGGTCATATTGACTTTGAACTCTTTGCATTTTGATGTGTCGATTTCAGGATGCAGATTACGGATAAACTCAACTTGCTCAACGATTTCTTCAGCCGTGCAGGATCTCCATTTACTTTTCATCTGTCCTGTTGCGCAAAACTTGCAGCCTACCGGGCAGCCGCTCATACACGACACGCCAATCATCCAACGTTCTGTTCTGTCGCCAAGTTCATAGTTGTCAAGCTTATTCTGCTTACGCCCGATTGCGTTTTTTGTATAAAAAGGAAGAAATGTATCAGTCACTTCAATAAGTTTGCCGTCTTCAAGTGCAAGACAATAGACTGAGCCGTTTGTAAAATGTCTTTCTGTTTTTCTTGTGAGCAAGTTAGTCCTCCAAAAGTGAGCCCTACTGCTTCACAGCGTTGGGCAATGTGGTGTTAATCCTGTGCTTCTAGGATTGTTGCAAGCTGGCCACAAGCAGCCTGCGCCTTGATCTCTGCTTCCGTTGCGATAGCAACTGCATAGTCGTAGCCAGCGCGTTCAAGCGCCTGTTTGATGTTTTCCATACACACCTCCTATACTTTCTCCTAATGCCTCAATTTCTTTGACAAATTCAAGCAAACTTTTTAGCGTCTGCGTTTGAAAATTCATTAAGCGTTTTAGGATTAGGGACATTCGGTATCGTGCTGAGGTTACTTCCTAAATGAGTTTTATTGTATAGCTCAATTAATGAGTTGAACTCACGTAGTAAGTAAACATAAGCAGCATAAGTATCGTTTACATATTTAATTTGAGTCTGCCCATATTCAGAATTATCTTTTGCAAAAGACTTAACTATTTCCTCATAGTCACTCTTTGCGCGCTCAAAATGTTCTCCAATTGATGGGCCAAGTCCAAAATTTTTGTCTTTATAAGGAGTTTTATTTTTAGAGTACTTAGTAAAAAACTTTACAAGTGCTTTTACTGTAGCGTTGAACTGTTCAAAAAATCTATGGTATTGCTCCATATACGGAGGCTCTGACTTAGCTGACTCGTGAAGCGGTGCCAAATAACAGTCGCTCAATAATAAATTGAATTCACTGTTAAGATCATGAAAGGCGTCTATTAAATCGTATAAGTCATACTCAGCTTCAACTAAGCACACATGCTCTCTAAAATTATTTGTAAGACGTTTGCAAGATGCATTAGCAATTTCAAGCAATTCTTCATAATTAAGACTTTCCATTTGTATGTCCCTTAATTTACTTCAAAGCCATTGCCTTTGAATATAAACAGTACCAATGTTAAAATTGCGCCGCCAATTAAAAGAATTAAATTTGCCCCAAACTTAAATTTTTCAAACTTTTTATGTTGAACGTCATCAAGTCCATAAACAAGGCCTCCTACATAAAGTACGCTTGCTGCAAGAGCAATTAACCAATTGTGCAAACGATTTTCAAAGCCTATCCAAGAAAGTATAATTCCAAAAGCAGGTATAAGTGTATAAGCTAAAAACACTTGCTGATTGGCGTTTGTTGAAATACAGACATTCCCTGCTAAGAAGTCTTCTATACTTATATGATGGACTTCAGTAAAGCCGTCTTTATAAGCGCGAATCTCAACTTGCATAGATAACGGTGCATTCAAATCAATTTTGACTTCCTGTATAGGAAAAACAAGTTTCTTATTAAGTTCTTTACAAAAACTTGTAAGTCTATTGAGTAAATCGTCTGGGATTTGTTCATTATTTTCTTGATACATTCCTATAAGGAAAACGTCTTCTTGTGTTAATGACATAAAACCTCAAAGCATAACGCAAAGAATGAACGCAAATATCAACAAAGTTTCAAAAAATGCAACTGCGATTTCTTTCATTATGCACCTCCACTTACGAAAATTATATAAACAGGATATCATCAAATGATTAGAACTCCGACTAATTTGTTATGTTGAATACATTAAGAATCGACCGTAATGACACTCACTCATTTTTGTTTAAGTTGACTCCGTTTAAGTATAACGATACAGCTTTTTCTTCAACCATCGAAGAAGAAAAATTGATTGGTCAAGTTGTCCGTGAATGTATGCGGCGCGGCGTGACTGTTGCGTTTAGGCCTAAAGGCGACTTTTTTGAATGTGTAGTTGATGGCGATGATGCGGCAGTTGCAGCGGCAATAGAAACAGCAGGATTCAAGTTGAAAGGCACAACTACAATCATGGGAACAGACCGCGGCAATCTTGATAGTATGAGTCTATTAAATCCAATAGGATAATGAATGTTTACTATAATCATTCCAAACTACAACTGTGCAATCTTACTTAAGAAATGTTTGGACTCCGTTCAGCAGCAGACATATACTGACTGGCAGTGCATAGTCGTTGACGACTGTTCGACAGATGACTCTGCTAAAGTGATAAAAGAGTTCCTATTGGACCGCCGATTTATGTTTATACGCACTCGTAAGAATAGCGGCCCAGGCGCGGCGCGTAACGCGGCTTTTGATATGATCTTGGGTGAATGGGTAGTCTTCCTTGACTCCGATGACTTTCTTGACATTAACGCTCTGGAACGCATTGACTATAGAATGATGAAAACAGAATACAAGCATGACATTTACGCTTTCAATTACCGCAATGTTGGGATGCGTGAAGTGCTTAACATTCCTGTTCTTAAGAAAGGCGTCTATACTGATGAAGAACCGCCCAACTTTTTAGTAGCATGGGCAAAAGCATACCGGGCAAGCATCATTAAAGACAACCATTTATACTTTCCTGCCGGGATAAAACGCTGCGAGGACGTTATCTTTAATCAGCAGTACTGGGCGTTTGCTAATGACTGCTACCTATTTCCTGACATACTTATGAATAGACGTAAATGGTCTCAGTCGCTTACCAAGTCTGAAGTCACTAAAGAAGACTCTCTAAAAATTAGAGACGCTCATAAAGAATGCATCGATAAATTTTGGAAAAAACGCAAAACTTTTAAGCATGATATGATTGGCCGTCTGCGCCGCCGTATAAAGCGCTACTGGCCTGATGAAGATCATTGGCATTTCAAAGAAGAGACTAATGACTAGATAGGTGTATAGTCATTCCGCCAATTCGGCTTAAACTTATTTACTTCTGCAATGATGGGCGCCATAAGTTCCGCATCCAAAAACGTTATGTTTGGGCATTGCGCTTGCTTACAATAGTCGTCTGGCCGCCAGCGCCCTTTAATCTCATAAAAGTTGCCACCGCAATTAAAGTCTGGAATAAAATTTTTTTGTTTGCCGTCTGCTGACACATACGGAAATTTTACAGTGTAATTTCTCTCGCAGTGCTCGCCATCGATGTCGTGCTTTTTGATATAGAACGCCAACTCCCACTGTGAGTCAAAACGGATCCCGTATGCGATTCCTTTTCTTACGACAGCATGGCCACAAGCAGCAGGCGGCTTCACCTCGGGGACTGATAAATTGCTGCACTCCGAAATATATTGCTTCATCTCATCTAACGTAAGATTCGGCATCTTGTGATATTTTGATATGTAATGCTCAACCCATTTCTTAATATTTTTCATTGCATTGTCTAAAATTATGTGTCTTGAAACTCACTTGGAAAGTGGCTTTCGGTAGTGCAGCTCTTTAAAGTAATTGTTTCAACAATTTTGCCGTCGTGGAAACGTTCAAAAAACGCATTGCCATTATCAAGTCTTATTTGAGCATCATTCCCAAGCTTAATTATTTTTTCTCCATAAACTGGCCCAATCGAGTCTGATTTTACTTGTGTGGCAAATTCATAATAGTAGTTACCTTCATCAAGTTCATTTAAGAAATCAGTAATTGTTACCGCGTCATATGTATATCCCATTTGATTTTCTGGCACATGGGTGGTAGGCGGAGATGCAAACGACGAGAACGCTCTTAGCTGCTCAATCATCTGCATGAAGTTGTCCATTACTTCTTCTGCTGTTTTCATTAAAAACTACACCTCAAGCGATAGTCTTCTGCTTCAGTTACTTCTCGAAACTCTTCATAACAGCTGAATTCTCTCAAATACAGCCCAAAGTTATCGTGAATGTAATTTACAAAGTTTATGTCAGACTGATACATATCTTCGGTGTGCCAGTAAACTTCAAGGAGGTGCTGCATCTCATGTTCATACTGTCCGCCCTTTTTGACAAGGTCCCATAATTTCAGAAGATCATCTTTTATCTGACAAGAAACTGCCAAGCAAGCGTGTTGTGCTGAAGCAGAAGTTGACAAGAAGCAAATATCTTTATCAACCGTTACAGCATGTATCTTTGGACTGAAAACTTGCGATTCATCGTGGGGATTATGCATTACACAAAGTCTAAAGCATTCAAACAGCTCAGTAACTTTCTTTGAATTTGTTCCGAGAATTTTTGCAATGTTACCAGGCGTGTAATAGACGGAGCGTATGCCGTTAGGTAAGTTTTTAATTTCGTTGAGAATTTCAGTTTCTGTCATATATTGGACACCTCTTATAAGTATATTAACTAAAAGATACTGAAAGAAGGACGAAAATACTTTATGTTGTTGTTGGGTTTTTTCTCAGGCTTTTTAATTTTTTCATAACGCCCATCGAAAATTTTTTTGCCAACCTCATCTTTTCTCTTTCCGTCTAAGAAACCATCAGGCCAATCCATTTGCTTCATGCATTCATTGACATAATCATATTCGGCCCATGGAAAAATAATTTTCTTATTTTCAAAGTCGATAACAAATGAAACTGTGTCTGTCTCAAAGCGACAATCATTTCCGTCTTCATCTTCGTAACTTCCATGATGGGAATCACCCCATTCCGTAAATAGCCACCCAAGTGTTTCAACTTTGTCATAATACTTGCGGCCATAAGTAATAGCGCTATCAAGTGATTTATACACAGTAGGCCATTCGTAATAATTAAAAGAAGTCTCAAGCACATTTTTGTCTTTATCGCCTTTTTCGGACCTGAAAGCCAGCCCAATAACGAATCCTGAGTCAAGGCTTCTTAACTTACTTAAGTCTGCAAGCTTTCCAATGCCTGAACTTTCATTAAACACTGCTTCAAAAAATGCAATTTTTTCTTTCGTCAATTCAACCATAATATAAGTTAGTGAACTTTTTTAGTTTCACAATGATTAGATTTGATTTCAAGAAAAAGCACGTCATAGCCATTTTTGCTAAGCGCTTCATACACATTGTCTGCACTTTTTCTGTTTTCTGTTGTGCCTTTGCATACGCGCTGTTTTCCTTCAAACGCGTCTACATAGTAAAAAGTTCTTTCAGTTTTCATAATCAACTCCCATCATAAGTGTTTCTGTGTTCTTCTATATCTTCCATCTCTTCAAGAAGATACCGTGTTTGAAATTTTTTCAAAGTTTTATTTGAAAAGTAACTAAAAGGGGCGTCTGAGATAGGAAGGCCAGTCATACTTCTGAAAGCGTCATAGTCGTTAGCAATTAAAGCGCAGAACTTCATATATTCAAGGTCTTCTTCTGTTCCGTAGTTTTCTACCTCACAACTTTCCACCATTGAATCCCCCATTTTTTATGAAAGCTTTCTGCCATTCTTTCAAGCGCTGTGCCTTCGTGGCCGACTTCATCAGCATACTCAAGAATTCTTTTTGCTTCAATTTGCATCTCTGACATTATGCTTTCTCCAAGAAGTTTCCAAAATTGTCATTAAAAAATTGCGCAACTGGCTTATATATTGCTATAGCGTTTGCTTGTTCAGTAGTATGAACATAATCGCCTAAGTCAAAGAAATTTTTATATGCCAACTTTACTTCTTTTTCATATTTGCCGCCCTTGCCGATATAAGCAACAATATCTTTTATCTCATCCGCCATCGGCTTTATTACAAATACAAAGTCCGATGTGCCATCAACTGCATGTATGAACTCATTGAAATATTCACACTTTCTTTTATGCTGTAAATGATTGTACCCTTTTGAGCCTTTACTAGCCACAACCCAGTGTCGGTAAATATCCAAAGCGGTGTTAATCAGTTGATATGAAACTTGTAGGTCTTCTTTCAACTGTTTCTTTGAAATGAAAATCTTATCGAGTCCGCCAATTTTCTTTATCTCATTGTATATTTCTATCTCTGTCAAGACTTACCTCCAAGTCCGAGTGCAACTTTATAGAAGACTCAAATGTAAAGAACACATCACCGAAATAGTCTTTGCTTATAACATCTTCATAAATCTTGTCAATTTTTTTCTGAGCCTCCGAAAATGACGGTATTTTATAGCCTTCTTTGAAAGAAAACCACTCATTACATTCTTCATACGCATTAATCACTTTGACCTGTGCTACTCTGTCACCTCCATTCTCTTTACGGTAACTTGTTACTGGAATATTCTTAAAGTGTTTGTCGAGTGGAATAGAATACTTTTCTTGCCGTCCGTCACTGTAAGTTGCGTATACGGCTACGCTTGTGATTTTATAGTCAAAGTTTGTTTTCCAGCCTGTTGTATACATAGGAAATATTCTTGTAAAATGTGTAAATGTCAATTCAATCCCCCATATATATACCGCGGGTCAGGTTCTTTCCAGTCGCTTTTATTTTCAGGCCATTCTTGTAAAGGTAAGAATTTTCCAAAATTGGCGTTTACATTGATAGCAAATTGTTCAAGCGCACTTCTTTCAGAAGGGGTCAAGTCTTCACTCCAAATGTTGTACCATACTTGTTCAAGTTGCTTACCGACAGTCTCCCACTGCCCGCCTTTTCTAAGGAAGAGAACAAATTGTTTGATTTCTTCAGCAATTGGTAATGCTAACGCTAATGAATTCGACCTACTTTGACTATGAGGACTTAAGTAAGTAACTTCAACGCCTTCACGCACATACCGATGATAAGGCAATATCTTAACGTAGTCCCTATAATGGGAAGCAAGCACAAAGTCATTGTAAAGCAAAATAGCGTCAGATACTTTCTGATTTGACGTTTTTAGTTCTTGTGCGATAGAAGACACAGTTTTGTATAAACAGCGAATTCCTCCAGCATTCTCAATTTCTTTAAGTACTTCAAGTTTTGTCATATTAACTCCTTAAATCATTGCGCCTTGACCTGTCTGATACCAATCTTTGCCGACTTTTCTGCAAATATAAATTTCATCGCCTACGATGATAAATCCTTTATTTGCAAACTCTTTGCAGTCTGACATATTGCCCAACGCATATACAGCGCCATCCTGAAAAAAGTGTTTTGAGATATGTGGGAATTTTGCTACGCGGCGCGCAAACGCCGCCGCATAGTCTTGGTCGATTCGTATCAATGTGTCCATCACAACATCAAATGGCCTATCCATTAAGTACCACCTTCGGAGAAGTTGTTCCCAAAGCAACTTTAAGCAAAACGTCCTTTCGGGTTTCTTTCTTATCTATCTGATACTTATGCGCTGTCTCGAGACGGTGCTTGAAGTCAGGTCCCGGAGCAAGGCCGGCATAAGTCAGGTCGTTGCCTGTGATTATCTGCTTTGGCATAGCACCCATTTCAATGCAGTGCTTAACACGTGGCAGCTGAAGTGTATTGTGAATTCCAACCCAATCGTCTTCAACCGTTTTAATGCAGCCCATCTCATCAGCTTTAGCAAGCATAACAAGCGCAGGGAACTCTTTACGTGAAGTGATACGCAATATTTTATAATCAGAGGTCATCTGACACAGCGTATGCATTCTCATGTGAAGTCGTGTCAACTCGCCTATGAAACTTACTTCTTTGTTAGTCAGTCCTAAGTTATGAGCAAAATCTCTAGCAAGAGGGGCGCCAATAACATCGTGGTCATGAACATCAGGATAGTCACGGTTTGGCTTGCAACCATTTTTACGTCCTGCAGGCGCTTTACCTACATCATGCAGTATAGCAGCAAGCATAAGTAAGAAACGGTCGTTTTCTGTAAAAACGCTCTCACGCTCAATGTCTTGATTCAGAAGTGCCATCATCGCTTTCATAACAAGTTTTGTATGTTCATATACATCACCTTCGCTATGAAACTTCGGACTTTGCTTACAAGTTTTCATATCTTCGAAAATAGCACGCAAACCGATTACTTCGTCTATGCCAATTGCCGTAAAGTAGTCAAAATAAACCATAAAATATGGTCCAGCAAGCATCTGACGAAGTTCTTTCAACTGGCGCTCTTTGCTTACTTCACTAAAGTCAAGTTTTGGAAGTGCTGCAATTTCATCAACTGTATAGGCAGGCTCAAAGCCCTTTGCGAGGAAACGTACAAAGCGAAAAGCACGAAGCGGATCTTCAGCAAGACGTTCTTCAGCTACCCCGACAAAACGAAGTAAGTTGCGCTTGCAGTCATCAACACCTCCAACAAAGTCGTAGACTTCGCCATACTGATCTTCATAAAGCGCGTTGACTGTGAAGTCCCTCCGGAGAGCGTCTTCCTCAAGCGAGCGTGTAAATTCGATTTTTGGGTGGCGGCCCTTTGTTATGTCTTTGCGTAATGTTGCGATTTCGATTTCTTCACCGTCAATAAGCGGCATAGTGACGCCGAATGGCTCAGAATTTTCGCTTACGTTGCTGAACTTACTGAATATTTGATGAAGTTCAATAGGCGTAGCGTCTGTGCAAATATCGTAGTCATGAGGTTCTTTTCCCATCAGTTCATCTCTTACGCAGCCGCCGACAAAATATGCTTTGAAGCCAGCGTCCTCAATAGGAGCAAGTACCTTATGTGCTATTTCGTTCTTTGTCATTTTATTGTCCTTAATTTCGTTTGATTCCCGTTTACATAAATTATATAAAGGTAAGATTTGTATGTGATTAGAAACTTCTTAAAGTGCAGCTGTAAAATGGAGTTGATTATGAATTATACGGTATTTTGATGAGTCAAGATTAAAGTCATTTTGAGAGTCTGCGTAATAGTACTTCTCAAACTTTTGCAAATAGTCCCACAACATTTTGCCGAATTCTTCGTCTTTCTCAGTAGTAGTCTTTTTGTTTAACTGTGAATATGTTACAGTGTAATTTGCAGCAACGCAATAGAGACGCTTGCAAAACTTTGATCTTTTCTTTGCAAGTCTAAAGACAAAATAGTTGTGGCCTACAAACTTAAATGTATAGTAGAAGTAATCTGTTAAAGGCCAGCCGATGCACCATTTCGCGCCGATGCCGCCAGTCTTAAAAGAACACATATGTTCACATGCTTTCTTACTTAAACCAAGTACATATATATAGTCGTCTGATTCTAATGAATTGAGAACAATAAAGTCTGGAGAACCTTCAATATTTGATTCGTCACAGACTTTCATTTTGGAACGTCTTAAGTCTTTGTCCCACTTAATCTTCATTTACTAACAACTCATAAAGTGAGTTTACTTTCTTTATAAACTCTTCTTGAAACCGGCATTTTTCTTCAAGGTCTCGTATTCTGTGTTCGAGCTCTTGAATGTCTAATGTGCCTGAGTCTTGCGTCCATGCATCCTGCTGCCATGCGTTAGGCAGCACGGCATACGGTGACAGCTTCTGCCCAATAGTCGGCGCGCTTGGAGAGTTATAAGTTACATATGTTTTATTGTCTGTACTGGTCAATGTCTTCCTCGTCTAAGCGAATTACACGCTGATTACTTGAGCCTCTTAAAAGAAGTGACGTATCACGCAGCTCTTCTTTATACGGCCCGTCAATCAGAATATTAACGTTTCCTAAGACGGTCTTGATGTCTGGCGTATTTTTTGCAAGCAGCTCTTCTATGGTATAGCCAGTCCAAAGATAGACTTTTACGCCTGGGCGCTTTTCTTTTACTTTAGAAAGTATGTAAGCGCAATCTGCAACGTTATAGTCTGCAAACGGCTCACCACCCAAAATCGACAGATTACGTGATATGCCGTTAGCGTCTAACGCGTCAAGTACTCTGCTGACGACTTCGTCATTTGGTACTTTCTCTCCGGAGTCTGGGTCCCACCATTCAGCATTTTGACAACCGTGGCATCTTAGAACACATCCGCAAAACCATAAAGATACACATACCCCTTCCACAGAGTCGACTATATCATTACTCATGAGTCCGGCAAAATTCATTTTTTCCAATCTTCCAATTTGTTTACATGTGTAAACCGATGCTTTCGTTCATCTTGCTTACCATAGTTCCACTGTGAAACCTTAACACTTAGGTAACCTGTAATTCTTGCGTAGTCAGCAATATACTCATGACTTGCTCCGCAAACAGGACAAGGCGCATCTGGAGCAACATATCCTGAGTATCCGCACTTCTCACAGTCTGACAATGAAACGTTTAGCGCAAAATAAGGAACGTCTTTCGCCATTGCATAGTCGACTATCTGTTCAAGTGCTGTCAAGTTGTTTTCTGCTTTATCGCCAATCTCAACGTATGTAATGCAGCCAGCAGACGAATAGCCAGTCAATTGACTTTCAATGTCGATTTTCTCAAACGGGGAGACCTCTTTATAAACAGGAACATGCATACTGTTTGTAAAGAACTCCTTTGGCTCAAGCTCACCTTTTTCGTTCTTAAGTGCAGTAACGTTTTCAATGAGGCCATACTTTTTGCGGAACTTTAGCATAGACGTATATGCTAGGTTCTCAGCAGGCGTAAAGTACACACCGAAGTTCAACTTGTATGTCTGCTTATATTCAGCACACTTATCTTTGTAGAGCTGCTCAATCTGTTTGGCAAGTTCCATCCCCTTAGGAGAACATTGATCTTCACCGCATAAAATATATAATGTCTCTGATAGGCCAATCTGCCCAATAGCTAAAGTGCCATGCTTAAGAGCGCCTCTAATACCCTCTTTCTCAAAGTCATCACCGTAAGAAAAGAACGTCTTGTTTTCATACATGAAACGTGCTGATGCAGGATTCTGAGCGCATATCCAATTAAATCGCTCAATCAACTCATCACGGCAATCTTCAATTGCTTTCTTTAGTATATCGAAGAAAATTTCAAGAATTTTGCTTTGGTCGCCTTTTGCTTTTTTCTTTGCTTCCATTGCAAGTGTAGGCAAAATGATAGTAGCAGGCGCAATGTTGCCGCGCCCATCTTTCATATACTTATGTGCTTCATCTGGGGCGTTGACGTCCCAAGCTGAGAAGGTCCTGCATCCCATGCTTGACGGAAAACAACGAGGATCTTTTTCGTTATACCCTTTATCTACACTCCAGTCACAGTTGCAGTAATTTGGGTACATACGTTTTGCAGTTGAGCGAATTGCCATCTGGTATAGGTCGTAGTTCTTGCTGCCTTTGTCATTAACGCCTTTCTTTTTCTGGAAAATCTGACAAGGAAAGATACTTGTCTGCCCATTGCCGTTGCCTTTGATAGTAGCAGCGAGAATAGCTTTTGTAACAATACGTCCTTCTTCTTCAGTGCATGTACCGTAGTTGATAGAACTGAACGGCAGCTGATTTCCGGAGCGCGACTGCAACGAATTAAGATTATGGAGCAAGCCTTCAACGCCCTGCTTTACTTCTTGTATAGTGTCAAAAATAGCAGACTGTCTAAGACTAAAGTCCAACTTTGTTTTATTGTCAAAATAGAAATCGTCTTTTGTGAGGCCAGTCTTATCGAAGAACTCTTGTTTGTGTTCGTCTATCCAGTCTTCAAGCTTGTTTCTCCAAATTCCGGCGCCATCACGATAGTCTGCAAACATTAATTCTGGTAAGTTGATGTGCTGAAAATCGGGGTTATCTTTGATGTAAGCAATGATGTAGTGCTTCATAAATGATTTGCGGACGTACGGAACCAAAGTCCAGTCAATATGCGTAGCCGCAACTCCGCCAAACTGCTGCAATGACTGCAACTGGAAAAGAACCGCTATCAACTGCAACGCTGTGTTTGCTGAACCTGCAGGACGGATAAACACCTGTCTAGTGTTGAAGCCGTTTGCAAGCAATTCATCCATTGGAACAGACAGACAGTTATGCATTCCAATAACGTAAGAATCCAAGTCGTGAATGTAAATTCTGTTGTTTATGTGATTTTTTGCAAACTTTGGAGATATATAGTAGTCAAGTGCTAACTGTTTAAGCAACGCTGAATCAGCTTCGCCTTTTCTCCCACCGAACGAATGTTCATCAAGGTTGGCGTTCTGATTCTGAACGTTAGACGCCTGCAATTTTTCTTGAATCTCTTTGACGATAGTAAGTTTCTGAAAACGCGCTTTTGCTCTCTCGTCTCTGCAAAGAATGAACGCTTTTGCCTGCTCAAAGCAGTTTTCACTCATTAGTCCTTTTTCTACAAGATCCTGAATGACTTCAACTTCGCCTTCTTCTTGGTCTGGTAAGTTATTCAGAACATAATCCAAAACTTTGTTAATTTTCTTATCATCAATGCGGCTATCTTTATCGACTGCTGCATTCGCCCTCTTAATTACTTTGATAATTTTTGTGGTATCAAAAACTTCTTTGTTACCATCACGTTTAATTACACTTTTCATATAAGCTGCCTCTTACTCTGCTTTAACTGTGTTCCAATTTGGCCGAACATATATGCCTTCTTTATAGAAGTCGACTAAAGACTCATCATAAAGTTCAAAGAATCTCCCCATAATACAGATAAAATACAGTTCAGGCAGTTTTCCTGTCTTACAAGCGTATGCTGTATAGTCCCATTCTTTGGCGTCTTTATTGCTAGGCTTTTTTATGCCATGACGAAGTTGAGTAAATTTGATTTTTCCGAATGTTTTCTTTAAATATTCTTTGCTTAATTCAACAAATCTTTTTTCCCATGCTTCTTTGGTGGTCTCTTTTTGAATTCCATTATCCAATATGTATACTCGCATATTGACATAAAAGTTTTCATATTCTTTTTTAGTCAACTTTCTCATCGTTATATTCCGCAATAGTTAGTCTAGGCAAACAAATCCTAAACACGATATTTTTCTATTATTGGATTAAAGACAGAGTCAATCAATTCGCCATTAAAATACTCAGGTTTAAGTAACGCATAAAACTCATTAAGCAACTTTACATACTCGTCTCTATTGTTGAAAAGATGGTCGATTTTTTCCCACATTTCTTCTGGAGAACTTACCTTGACATAATCAGGAATTTCTGACAGCAAGTTGTCCGTATCATACGCTTTTTTATCCCAAAATGGGATAATGCCGTAATAGATCATCTTCCAAGGCTTTTGAGTAACAAAGTTGGTTATATGCTTGTCGATTCCAGTGACAAAAGTAAACATTGACTCCCACATAATGTCTTGCATCTCAACGATGCCTTTTTCGATGAAAGTGCCTGGGTGATTTTTCTTTTCTTCTTCACTCCATTTTCCGTAAATCTTTGTCTCCGGCGCATAGTTCAAAACCCATTTCTCAACAAACTCCAAACGGTCATAGCCGCCGTTAAGCGCAAGCAAAAACTTATGCCTTTTCTGAAAAGTATGCTGTTCCAATTTTTTTGTTGTTGGATTTGGAATTGACGCTACGATGTTGTCAGGATTCGAAAAATCAACTTTTTTCAAATCCGCCATAAACATACGTTCTGTTTTACCATAAACATACTTTACAATGTGCATTTTGCGAGACGATGTATATGAACTCTCAAGACGAGTGACTCCATACTTTTTATCGTCATTAATCTGACTAATACAGCAGACTTCCTGGTTGAAGATGTCTTTGTGTTTTGACGGCAAATATCTTGGGTCCTCATTAATGACATACCAAGGATAGCCTTGCTTGTTCAAGTTCTGAATTATCGGCCCTGCATAAAGCGCCATCATCTGCATAGGCCAGTTTTCTTTTCCGGTTTTATCCGATATGATGTGCATACCACCAACGGAAGTTGCGCCATCAGGGCCTTGCATAAAAATACCGAGATCAAACTTTAGTCCTGTTTTCTCAAAGTACTCATCAAACAAGCGCCATCTGTCGTGGCCTTCTGCATGAAAAAGTGCATTTGTACTTAAAAAGATTTCGCTTGATTCTCGCCACCGTTGAGGCCCTGCCATTTCACGGACGTCTGGAACAATGTCTATGATGTTGTCAGGAATCTGTTCTTTACCAAAAATCTTTTGAGCGTTTTTCTTTTTATATTCTGCAAAGTCGCTCATCCCAATAATGTAAAACTTATCATTTGGATGCGACTTTGCGATTTGAAAGTAAATAATTTTTGGAGAGTCATCGCCTGCATAAATTGACCATTTCTCTTTATCAAAGTACATTGACCTTCCAAGTTTCCCAATTGCTATATTCATATTTTATCCTTGAAGTGGTTTTCTTACAGCGCGCTTTTGAAGTTCAGTAACGCCTGTTGGGCGGCTGTTTCTTAAACAGGCATCAAACAGTGCAGACATAAATACAACATATTCAGTTTTCTTGAAGTATGCTTGATGATTTTGCGCAAACTCACAAAACGCATTACGTACATATGAAAAGTTGGGATGTTCTGCCAAAGTCTTTGCTTGCTTGTTGAAAAATTCGTTATTCCCAGGGGCAACTCCAAAAACGCGGAAACATTCAGCGTCAGAGATTACCTTAAACATAAGATTGAAGTTTGCATTATAGTCGCCCTCAATCAATGTGTTGAAAACGTTGAGTGGTTGAGTGCCACTCATAATTGACATCAAAAGATTTAAGAATGTCGAAGTTGACACAATTCCCAATTTTGACTGTATCTCATCAGGTTTGAAAATATCTGCTTCAACACACTGTTCAAGCATCTGCATCGCCATTCTGTATGAGCCGTTTGCAGACTCGGCAATTGCTTTTAAGCCTTCCATCTTAAATTCAGCAGGAATATCATCGCTGTCCCATAAGTTGCTGTCTTTATACGGGACTTTCTCCATGGTGTCAGCAAGGAACATCATAAGAGCCTGAACGTTTGCAGGAGGGAATTTGAATACTTGACAGCGTGAAGTCAAACCTGACGCTTTCAAATCTTCCATTGAAGTCATTATGTAATGAATTCCCTTTACAGGCTTTTCAAGCGTTTTAAGCAGAGAATTTTTTGCTTTAACAGATAATTCCTGAACTTCCTCAAGAATAAGAACTTTGTTGCCGCCTGACCAAGCTGGGGTCGAAACGAAATCAGTAATCTTGTCGATAACTTCGTCTTTACTTGCCTGTCCGCCGTCAATCTGAAGAACATTATCTCTGTTGAAAGTTTCATCTATAACGTCTTTACAAGCAGGACATTCGCAGCAAGGATCGCCATTCTCTTTTGGGTTTTTGCAGACCAACATTTGAGCGACAATCTTTGCAGTAGTTGTCTTACCACCACCAAATTGTCCTTGAAACAGCATAGCAGTTGGGAACGGCTTTTTGCTTTTTGTTAGATTATAGAAATACTTTTTAATATGATCTTGTCCATACATATCGTTCAATGTATGCGGACGCATTGAAATTGACCACTGTGCCAAATTTAATCCTCCAAAATATGAGAATAAATTAACGCGGAAAGCGTACTAATTTTGAAATGGACGACTATAAGAAAACTTTAATCACAAAACTTGACTATGTCCGCATGATGATCTCCATACTCGGGGCTGTAAAGTTGCCACATGACTGGTTTGATGTTTGTTGGACAGAGAAAAAGCCGAACAACGCAAAACTTCATGACAGCAACACTACATTTAAGATGATGTCATTATTGTCTTTATACCCTGATGAAACAAACGCCTATCTGACAAAGCATAATATTTCAAAGTCTTTCGATGAAAAAGTTTTCACATTCCGTAAAAATGTCTAAATTTCTGGAGGAATAATTGAGCATCCCATTAGACAGTGCTATCAACAATACGATAGGACTTAATAACTCATATCAAGAAATCCTAAAAAACTACGGCTTTTCGATGCCGACAACTGATCTGCGTGCATGGCTAGAACTGTTGACAGCAACACGTAACCGCTCTGTAAAGTATGCGAAGCCAAGCGCAAGCTTTATGCATTTTGAGAACGAGGCGATTATAGACCCGAATGAATTGGCTGCAATGTGGCCGCTCGCCTTATGTGACGCTTACAAGGGACTTTACATGGACAATGACATGAAATTCCGCTTGGGCGAAGTCAAAGGCGTCAACGCTTCTCACCGTGAAATAGAAGGCTATACCGATGAATTCGGCAACTTATCTACGGCAGCTAATCTTGACGTTGCATTCCGCAGTTACTACATATATGACGGAGCCATAAATGAAGGGCGTACACGCTACATCAACATGCTGTTCGGGCCTTATAAGAATGACAATGACGACATTGCGACTGATCTTCAATGGTGGAATGACTATAAATCGTATGTAAGAAAATCTATCTACGCAGAAAGCGCGTTTTCTCCAGAAAATCTATTGCGCACATCAGCGGGCGCTACATGGCGCGGCGGATCATTCAAACAAGTTAATGACAATATTATGCTTATGCAGAAACTTTACGAAGATACTACCGGTATAGTTTCTACATACATGACAGAATATGACTTGTCGATTTTCATGCAAGAAGGGTATGACGGCTTTGAAGATAACTCTGGGACTACATATGAAAGACAGTTCTATTGTCCGCTTCTGTTCAATGTCGATAAGACTTTGTCGGACGTTACCGATACAAGTTTCACATATACCCATGCTGTCGTAAACGCTGCGCTATCTGTTTACAATGAACAACAGAAAGAATTCTTCGAACCTTATAAGTACCCATTAAGTTCATATTGGCGTCCGTACTACAACTTTGACTATCAAGTCGCCGACAGCTACTACCCATATTACCACATGCTTGAACAGCAGCACTGTTCGCCAGTCTTTACCAACTTTAAGTGGAAATATAAAGACAAAGAATATGACGCGCATACTGTGAAAAACATAATCAGATTCGATGACTATGCAGGCGCTGGACTATCAAAGTGGAAACGCATTGAAGCATTCCGTTACTTCCAAGTTTTCTATATAGAGCCTGGCTTTGGCTACGATATGCTGGATGTAAACACGGACTGGTCATTGTGGGACGCCATACTCCGCGCTTTGAAACGCTTAAGAGATTTGATGGGCGGTGCTTCTGCAAATCGCGGACTGACTGACTATACAGGCGAAAATATTCCAGACATAAATGACAAAGGCTTCGGTGGTGGCACAGGACAACAGCACTACTGTGATGAATATAAGTTGTGTTTCTGGCATACATCGTTCCCATTGATTGGCGGAATTCACTTAATGAAAATTGGTGGAAACGCTTTCTCTCAAGCGTTCATTGATATTTGTCATGGTATGTATAAGCCTCAACAGATGGGACAACAAGCAAGTGCTACAGTAGAACAATACAACTATTCGGGAAACTCCGTTACTATCCCTGAAGATCAGTCGCATAAAGAAGAATTTGACTCATCTTTCAATGGCAATGTTCAAGGCTTTCAGGCAAACTCTGGAGCGGTAGGACTTAAACCGACCCCTGTTGCTTATACAAGTGATGGCGTTTATTCATCAGGCGACAGTTATTGGCCGCTTGAAGATCCGCGTATAGACAGCACAAAATACCCGGTAACAGGTGATGCGCTCGCATATGATCTTGCTACAGCTGGCGTTATCTCTTCAAAGAAAAGTGGAAAATTCTCAAATGGTGAAACATATTCTGACTTGCCGTTAATTCAAGGACGCGCTCTTAAAGTTATCTGCAAGACTTCGACTCTCGGGAATCCTCGGCCTCTTTCACAAATAACTTCTTGGATAAAGAAAGATGGTAACGGTATGGGCACAAAGATGGACCCTCATGTGTTTATTTTGGACGCGGACTGTATCATACCTCTTGCGTATGCTATGTTAGGCGGCGGTAACTTAGGAAGCACATCAGGGCAGTTAGTTCATATAAATAAAGATGAATGGGAACGCCCATTACTCGAGTCTATCGGCTATATAGGCTACTGTCAAGCACTGGACTCAGGCGAAATAGCGTCTGTTGAAGAAGGCCAGGAGTCAATGAAACGCCGTCATCTCAATGCAGCAAATGACTACATACCTGACGAAACCAACTCAAAACATAATGGATCTTCAAGCAAGCCTTACGAACCACAATATACTATTCCTGGAACGCCGCAAAACCCAGGATGTCTATACTTTTATGTAAGCAACACTTATGACTTCTTATATGCAGATAAAGCAATACGTGGATGGAACACGTATGAAGAAGCAAGATGGGGCGACTACGACATTGACCACCCATCTCCAAGCGTCGGCTATAATAATAGCGGCAACTTATCGGCGCAGTCTATGTATGATAGCGGCTTAAGTGCACAAGATGGGAAATCTGCGTCCTCTTACTTGTTGGACTCAAACGGTAGAATTCCTACTGCAACTAATCCTATTAAAAAAGACGAATCTCGTTCAGATAGTTGGAACGCTGATCTTCCTATGTATGACGAGGAAGGCAACGTAATACAATATCCGGAGAATACGGCGAAAGTCAGCTATAAATACTCCGTATCATCAGGAGTCGCTACTTGGAGCCCTTGTCTATATGGCGGGCCTCATGGCGAGTTCTACAACCCGAATACCCCGCAAGGCTACTTTGAAGCGCGCAACGCATTCTGGAAAAACGCGCCACGATTCGGCCTTACCGATGATAAAGACAATAACATCTTCAGCGTGGACACTGCGATTGGACAGATTAAAAATGGAATAGTCTTCTCCTATAAAGACGCCTATTATGAGAACAACGTAAAGCGCGACTTTACAAGACTGGACTATAAGTCATATCTCAAAAATGCAAATTGGAAAATATACCGCCTCAACATTGGTGGCACAGAACAGCTGACACAATGGTGGAAAGCTGTTACTACAACATCAAACGGATTAACCGTTTATGACTACTCTGCCCCGCATGCTACCGGAGCGTATGAGACGTATGTTCTGGAGTTTGACAACCAATTTGTGCAGAACAGCTTTATTGAAAATCTGATAAAGCGTAGTAAGAATCCGTACAGTACGGATGCTTCTAAAGACTCGAAACTAAACTTCACATTTATCCAAGGAAAGAGCGGCAACTTCATTCAGCTGTTCCGTACCAATGTGAGTCTTGCAACGTACCAGGTTTACGATGCAAATCAGCAGGTGACGGTAGATAAGACTTTCATTAGAGTAAACATGGCAGATAATCCAATTTACCAGTTGGACATTAGAAACAATAGCATCTTTGACTCCGACTCTTTCAACAACTATTTGAAAAGCTTCATCGAGAACACATACGAGTCGTTTGCTGCGCTCGCACATCCAATGTACTACAGTAAGAACAATCTACATAAGACAATTCAGATTAGCGAGACAGAGTCTATCACATCAGATTTCTACATTGAAGGCGCCGGTATTTTGGGCTGCGTCAAGGGCATAGACTCCAATGTGGAGAACGACATCTTTTATGACAACAAAGAAATCATGTCGTCTCATGCACAGTATGACGACGTTCTCTACAAACAGCTGATATGCTTTGATGAAGACTACGGAATTTCGGAATATATAGCCAAAGACGGAAAAACTTACTATTACCCAAATAGAACAAGAGTCATTGAGGAGCAAGTGCCATTTGAGTTAAACCTTGCGCTTAACAACGCTTTGAACGGCCTTAAAGTTATGCTCGATTTTGAGGTAGACAACATCTACCATTCAAACTCTCATTTTGAACAGTATGAGGTTACGGAATTCGGCCCATTGGAGTTGGACGTCGAAGAAGTTGAGTCGTATAAGCCGCCTGCGCCAACCGGAGTTTACAAAGCATATTCTGTAAATTATGCAGTGCGTCTATTGCTAGCAAATATGCTAAAGTACAAGGCAGGATTGGAAAATACAGCAGAAGTCTTCAAGCTAATCAACTTTGACGCTATCCGTTTAGTTCTTAGACAATGCGTTGACCCTGAAGTCATTGACGCTAGTAAGACATTGCCTCAGAACGTCAATCCAACTAACCCAAAAGTTGATAAGCGCTTCAACTATTGGATTTATAAAGCAATACAAATTTTTGGCGACATATATGTGGACACTGACACAGGAAGCAAAAAAGCGGAGTTTATGAACAAGCTTTATGCTCGCCGTACATTGGTTGACTCGTCTATAAACTTGATAAGACATTTTGTCAGCAGTCAGAACACAACATCATATAATGACTTTACCAAAGTGAGGTCGGCTGTCGAAATGTATCACAGCGTAATAGAAGACGAGTCATTTGATGAATGGTTTACCGTTTACCTCCACGTTCTGTATCAGTACCGCCGCTATTTCATCAACAACCGTTTCAATAAAGCAGAGGGCACAATGCTGAAATGTGCTGCACTTGAAAGAATTCTGCCAATCGTAATCGAATACACAAAAATGCAGCCGGGGTTTTCAAAAGACATCTTGGTTGACAACATTCAAGAAGACATGCGTGTTTACTATAAACAAGTTCAGAACACGCTGTATATGAAATCAATGGCGCTGATTAATGGCGAAGAACTTGAGCCGGACAAAGTAAAGTACATTTTCGTAAAAGTTGACTATGTTCCAAACATCGGGAACAACATCGGAAAAGACGACTATGTTCTGGCCAAGGACTATTATGGCGGTGAAGGCACTATCATCAAGGTAACGCCTGACTATAACAACAACTCGACTATGAAGGAAGGCTTCTATACGGAGCACTCTGGACTGTTGCGTGAAGTCGTTTGGGTGCCGTACCGCGGCCGCTGGGCGTTTAAGCCAATCGATGGAAAGTACGAACTTATTTCTGCAGAAGTACAGAAGAACAAAGAAGACCGTGCTTACAATGACGAATGGCTCAACATTGCAGGCGTTACAGAAGAAGTTGAGTTGCAAGACAACGGCTATAAAAATCTCCGCAAGACGTTCCAACATGACGACTGTATTTTCCACATTAAGTTTGACATTGAGAAAACAACTACCGATTACGACACTGAATGGAGCGCGTCTCGTAAGGAATCGCTTGGTACAGAGACAGACTGTGCTATATATTTTAATTATCTGGTTGGCATAGATCCTGACATCTTAAAAGCAACTTTACAAGATCAGACATTGACAGACCTCATCTGTGAGAACCGTAAGTGTATCGACTTGTGGGGCATAAAAATTCCGGAGATAAAGATGCCATTAAATGAACATTACAAGTCGAATGTTCAGCTTGTACCAGTCTTTGATGTTACGTCCGATGTTCAGACTGTTGTCGGTGGCGTTACAACAAACACACTTTATCCAATTGAAGAGCGCGAGTATGGAATTCAAAATGGAATTCATCTTGCTGACGATTTAATTGCTGCATATAATAAGGAGACAAGAGGATTATAATGAGCGCATTAAACATCTACAAAGACAAACAAATTAACGCTATTGTAAACGCAATAGAAAAAGACCCGACTAAAAAAGAAAGCTTATACAATTTGCTTTATCTTGTATATGAAAAAGGACTGTTCGACAGAGTAAAGTCAAAAAGTGGTGGTAAAATTACTATGGAGACAGTCAAAGAAATCAATCAGATTATGCCCAACAAGTTTATACAGTCTGATGATATGAAAGACACTTTGAAAATTATTGAAGAACTGCTTATCAACTTTAGAAAGTCTGAGGCAGTTATTTCAAAGAAACTATTTCTTGATGAAATGACAAAAATTTTGAAAGTTGTTTACTTCCAGGGAATGATTAACTCTATCAACGTTAAGAACATTTCATCAGAGGATTTCGTAACGGAGCAGCTTAAGTTATATCAGCAAAATGTATAGTTTTACGAGCCATTTCTTCGAAAGATATAATGAACGTTTCCCAGAGTACCCAATGACGGATACGCTTAAAGACTATGTGGAGAGGTTCTGTAATACACAGAAACCATTCTCCATCATAGACAACAAAAAGCGTAAGTCTGACTATTTCACGTTTATATTATATGGAGAAACTCTCATCACGGTTATATGTGACGGGGACTCTAATGAAATTAAAACGTGCATAAGGGAAACTCACAAGAGAAAGCATTTTTATGAAAATAGATTCAGTTAAACGTGTTGACGGTGATGAAATTTTTCTGACTATAAAGTTTATCGATGATGATGGACGCCAAATCCACAGCTTCCCATTTTATTACAAAAAGCAAGATATTAGAGAAGACATTGATAAAGCGCTAAAACAGTCTATTTTAGACTTACCGTCTTTTCTTAACATTATTTATAAACTCGGACTTGAACATAAGAAAGTCGACTTTCAGATTGGAAACTGAGCGGCTACTTTACTGAATAGGCCGTTATATGCAGTTGGGTCCAACATTTTGAAGTCTGGGATTTCTATTTCATTTTCAACGTCAAACTCTTTAAGGAACGAAAAGAAAATTATTTCATTACTTAATATGGCGTTATAGAATAAGTCTTTTAATGATGTAACTCCGTTTGCAAGGTAAAGTTTCTGAAGCGTTTCCTCTTCTCTTTTTTCTTGTAAGTTTGAGAGATACATCAATAGAAAATTGGCGCCGCGGCATTTTTCTGCATCTTGAAACTTGTCGGCTATCATGTGCTCTTTTATGATGGGCAAATCCAATATGTCTTGCTTTATTTTCTCATCGTCTGCTGTGCCTTCAATTTTTCCAATGACAAACCCTAAGTCCTCTAATGAATATTGTGCCATGCCTTTTGGATGCGCATTAAGAAGTCTTTCCATTTCGTTTGGGTCATTCATAACGCGCTCCGACATTTTTTCAAACGCCTGTATATACTGTCTAACCATTGGAGATACTTGCTCGTTTATGTCTGTCATATAAGAATTCCTTTCGTAAGTTCAATTTTTACATCTTGCGGCTTATTGAATATTGACACATAACAGCCACGGTCAATGATAAGGCGGCCGCCGGCTTTTACAAACGCGTCAGCACAGTACTGAATGGTCTGTGGGTCTCTTTGGTATAAACCAAGTTTCCACCAATAGTCAATCATTTTGTTAAGCTTTCTACGTTCTCTAAACTTTAACTCTTTTGGTATGTCAAGATAAAAACATGGATTCAAATTTTTTGGCCCGTCAAAGAATAGCAAAGTGCGGCGGTGAATGCATTGAAGTCCATAATGTTTTAGAATTTTGTCGAAGCCGCCGACAACTTGATAGCCGGCCTTAAATGCGAGTCTTGCACAGATGTTTTCATAAACGTCATGATGATGAAATATTGCGCACGCAACCAGCTCATCTTTATAGAACAAAGATACCGGCAGCACGTCTTTTTCTTTCATTGTTATGCTACCATATAAATGGTTCTCTTTCATGAATTTCTGGGCTTCTTTTTTGGAAATTATTCTTACTTCACATTGGCGCGCATATATGCGCTTTTTTGGTAAAAGTAAGTCTTTTATGAATGTCTTGATTATTTCAGTGTTCTTGCAGTACGGATCTGTCTGTCTGAAACCTATTAGACGTATGCCCAAGTCGTGGCATCTTATACGTTTGCTTTCAAACTTTTTTGCAAAGTCTTGAAATGGGATCTTAACATTTCTATCAAACCCATAGTCTTCTAGCGGGCAGAACTGTATTGCAATTTTTTTGTCAGGAATATAAATTTCGAGAACGTCATCTTTTAAGACAGACAAATCGTTTCTGACAACTTTTCCGTCATATATCGACTTTATATAGTCGTAAAGAGCGTCCTCCCATTCTATTTTATTGAATTTCATTTCAATAAGTTAGAAAACACTTAAAAAAATAAGGCGTCCCGAAAGACGCCTAATTTTTAATTATACTCTTCTTCTTGAAGAATTTTCTTGTAGTCAATAGTTGACTCATTCATTTCAGACTTTGAATCAACGCTTTCTTTTTTCTTTCCTTTCGGTTCATGAGTAAAAGACTTGAAAAGTTCATCATACATTGCTAAGCCAATTTCGCCATCGTGTATAATGTTGCCCGCGCAGTCAACTATTGTGCCGTATGTTTCGCCTTCCGGAACATCTGGGTCAATGTTGCAGAAACGTTCTTTGTTTCTTTTCATTAAGTCTTTATCATATTGACTAGCCGTCTGTGAGTCAGTCTGTAATGAGCCGACTTTAGGAAATGACTCATTGATTTGATTCAAAATTTTGTCTTGAACATCTTCACTCATTGCAGCAACTTCGCCGTCAAACCCTTTCATCTTTTTCTTGTCTGAGAAAGAGCCTTTAGGTTTATAGCCGATTGTTGCCACAACATTTTCGGGAGAATGCGCAAGAGCGTCTCCAGCACAGACACAGTCTTCCTGAACTCTTATTCCGTTCTCGTCAAACATTGTTATTCCTTACATTCCACTTGGGATTCTACCTGTATTAGCTACTTGAGACAAGGTTCCACCATCAAGTAGTTTTCCAACATATGATGATTTTGCCAATGTTGATGCCCACTGTTGAGCGTTCTGTTTTAAGCTGTTAAGTTTTCGGAGCAAAGTCAAAGTAAAGCCTTTGCGGTAAACATCAGCAGCGTCATTTTCAGCGCCTTCTTTAAGTTCAGCGTTTTCTTTCAATTCATTTGAACGGTCAGTTTCTGCAGAGTTAAGCATTCTTGCCTTTGCAGCAGCCCAGAACTCGCTTTCGTGATTTTTCAATGCGCCATCAATGTTGCCTGACTGAACTAGTTCATTAGCAACTTCACCCGCAACCATTGTGATTGGCTTTGTTCCGGTGGTTTTAAGTAAAGCGCTTGCCTCAACAAGAACTTTATTGTAGACGTCTTTTTTGCAAGCTTCACAAAGTGCTACAACTCTGTCAGCACCATTCTCAATGTCTTTTACTGACTCAACCAACTTTTCATCAGGCTTTATGCAAGCAACTACGTGCTCGTACATATCTTCCAATGTAAAGCCTCTATTTGAAGCAAGCTGAAAACTTTCGACAATCTTCTCAAAATTGCTTTCTATATTAAAGTATCCTGCTTCCTTAAGCATAGAGTTAAACTTTTCTTTGCGTTTTTCCTCAAACTCTTCTTTAGTCATATCGTCCTTCTTTGTCTGTTTCTGTATTGTTTCCGCAATTAAGCGGTCTTTTTCTGATTTGTATAAGCGGACCTTTTCTTGAATTTCTGCGGCGTTCTTTATTGCGTTATCGCGCTCTTCTTGGTCTTCAAGTTCAAATTCCTTGATTTTTTCTTGAGCCTCTTTTGTTTCAGTAGTCTCGCCTTTTCTGATTTCATCAGATGTTTTAACATTATCAAGCGCGTTTTGAGCGATAGTCTTTAACTCATCATCTGTCTGATTTTTAGCGTCTTCGTTTGACTGCTTGATAACTTCAATAGAACTGTTTATGATGTCTTCTTTGTCTTTATCGTTTTTTACTTTTTTGAAGTCAATAGGCGCAAAAAGTTGAGTGAAGTCATTGGAAATTCCAATTTCTATTAATCGTCCTTTTGCAGTGATTTTTTCGCATTCTTTGAATGGGATCCAACAAGTTTCTGTAAGGACGACTTTTTCGCCCGCTTTATTTCTGTCTATATAGCCTTCAGCTTTCTTGCCGTTTTTAAGCGTAACTGAGACTCTCTGTCCAATCAGTAAATTCATAACAAATTAGACAGAGTCAGTTGAAACTATCTATTTCAGCGTTCTGCGGCAAAGTGGACACTTATCTCCAACTTTACCGTAGCCTTTCCAGCAATATTTGCAGTAAATGTATTTCATCAGCCGTTTTCCTGAATGTGCTTAAGCATGTCTTCAAACGCTTTAATAGCAGCGCTCAATGTGTATGGCTTTTCTATAAAGCAGTCATACACTTTTTCCCATGCGTAGCAGCAGTCCATGCCTTTTTCTCTGTCTGAGTCGCTCAAGTCATACAGCGGACACGTTTCACAATAGTAGTTCTTACAGTATGCACAGGCGCCGCCTCCGCCGAAAATGCAAGGCGTATTTTTTTCGCCAAAGTCAGAAAGGTTCTGACGCTTTTCAACTGCGCTTTCATACTCGTCTGGGTGAATAGACGCCCATGCGTCCCAGTCGTCTTGTGTCCACGACTTGAGAATCTCAATGTTCTTTCCCCAATGCGCCAGTCCCTGTTCTTTAATCTCGCGCTTTTTCAAATGCTCCAGTACCTGCTCTTTAATAGATTGTTCTGCCATTAGAATGAACTCCCTTGATAGTGAATTTGTGGAATATGCCGCTTATTGCAGGCTCGTGCAAGATTCACTTTAATAGTCGATCTTACCTGAGCAAGGTTGCTGCGGTATTCTGCTGGAGTTATCTTAAGCAACTCCATCTGTCTTTTCTTTGAGACTTTTTCGTTTGAAGTTAAAAATCCATAAATTTTCTTTTGAGTGCCTGAGAAAACAATGAACGACTCTTGTATTGCTTCGTCTATTGCATCTCTGAACTCCTTGCGCTCAAATTCTTGATATGGGTCTAATGAAGTGGAGACAAGATTTGCCTTTGCTGTGCCGCCTTCATCGTCTATTGCCTCGTCCAATGAGAAAGCGGAGTGCTTCGCTTCCTTAAAGTTGCCTCCAATAGATGTTGAAATCTCACGCTTCAAGTATCCCCAAAGCGGAGCATAAAAACACCACTTGTCGGGGTCAGGTATTTTACTTAAGTCAACGTTATTGATTGCTTTAATCAACGCGGTGTTGGCGTCTGCTTTATAATCTTCAAAAGAAGGGGAAAGTCCAAGCAACTGGCTTCTATCGCGGTATAAGTTGTACATTTTGTTTATGAAGTGTTCCCACTTCTTCTGTAACTCCATTACCGCCTTAGAGTAAGCGGCCCTATCACCAGTTTTTTCTGCTTCCTTAATCTTTACAAGTAAATCAAAATCTCGAACCAATTATTACACTTATCCTCCTTCTTTATATATAATCTTTGGCGATTTTTGCAAACCGCCAAAAATATTCCTTTAATATTAACGGGTTCTTATGAACCCGCTTTGTTACTTAAGCAACTTCCACAGCTGCAGCGTCTCTCTTCCATGAGTCCTGTTCTTCAACCGGCTCTCCAGGATTCTGAACGTAGATTGTTGATTCATTTACAGAGTCGATGTCTTTACCTTCATCGAAGAAAGCGAGCGCCAAGTTTATGTCTTCGAACTCTTTCTGTTCCTCAAACATATTGCGCTCGACAATGTACTTTGTGCCAGCAGGGCGTTCTTTTTCTTTCTTCTGTTTCGGCTCACGTTTTGCGCGTTCTTTCTTAGGAGCGTTTGGGTCCCTAACTTTCTTAGGTTTTGACGAACCGCCTTCAACCCAAGAAACTCTTACGGCAAGACCCGCGCCGAGGTCGATGTCTTTTGATTCGCCTTCGTTAATTCCCTGAAGCATCTTATCAAGTTTGAACTGTGAGATGCCAGCGGCCTGTGCAATAACTGCGCGTGATGATTCGTCCGAAGCGATTCCATTTGATACGAGTGAAAGTACTCTTTTCATGTTTTATCCCCTTTCGAGCTCTTTAATGCTCGTTTTTTGTTTACGTTAGTTATATAAACGTTGAGCAGATAAGTGATTAGTCTTTAACAAACTAACCTAAGGTTTATGATTAGATTTCTACTCTGTAGAAACTCCAATTCCAAGGAATTTTGAACTTAGAAACGATTTTGTTTGTGAAATAGTCGCGGACAACAAGCTTTTCCTCGCCATTTACGTCTTCGTAAGCATAACGGCAAGAATTGGCTTTTGAAGTTCTAGTATGAAGTTTGTTTCTATTGTCGATGAAATAGAATTTTGTCATTTTGTTTGTCCTCCGTTATTCTCGTTTACGTAAATTATATAAAAGATGAACTTGAAAATGATTAGTAGTTATTTACTAAATTTTTGTATGATAGATGTTACAGTTATAGTGCCATACGATGAAGAATGGAATGGCAAAAAAGCACTTGAAAATACAATTAAAAGCGTAAAAAGTTCAGGACTAAATTACCTAGTTATTTCAAAAACAAAATTGAACGAAGTCAAGCACTTTGTCTTTGACTATAAAAATGTTTGGCAAGCTTTCAATAAGTCAATAAGTAAAGTAAATACTAAATATGTCACTTTCATTTTGCCTGGAGATTTCATCAACAGCAAGACTTATGATTTTGAGTCTGACTTCGACTTGATTCAGCTGCAACATATAAGAACTGACCACAACAAAACTTGGGTCAAGTACTGCAATAGGCCTGATACATATAGACTTGATGAATATATTCCTGAGCACTTGAACTTGCTATGTGATAAAATATATAAAACAGATATTCTTAAAAATGATGTTCTACGTTTTGCGCATAATAATGAATATGCGCCAATAATTTTTGTACTAACTTATTTAAGCAAAATTGATAAGATGATTGTTGTAAAAAATAATTTGCTTCATACTGTACGCAAATACAAACAGTCACAAGATGAGCTTTACACTTCAAATAGCTTGATTTATTCAAAATTGAAAGCGTTAAAAACTGATAATGAAGTTCTTAAAAATAAGATTGAAGACACATTAAAAGGCAAACTTTATATCGACTATGTTTTTCCTTATGTTACAATGAATGACCCACGATGGAAAGCTGACTATCAAAAATACAAAATTGGAGTTACTGACTCTTGGTGGAGCACTTCTGAAGAAAGATTTCGTGATAATGGGATTTTGCCTTACACTATAAGGTCAATAGAAAAGAACTTACCATTTATACGTAAAATTCACATTATAGTTGCTTATGAGTCACAAGTGCCTGATTGGGTTGATAAAAACAAAATTGATATTATAACTCACGATGAGTTTATTCCAAAAAAGTATCTTCCTACTTTCAACTCATCAACTATTGAGATGTTTTATTGGAACTTACCTGAAAGAGTATCCAATATCTTTTTATATGGCAATGACGATACGCTGTGGTTTAATAAACTTGAGCCAAGTTATTTTGTCCATAATGGACGCCCAAAATATTTATTAAACTTTAGAGAATATAGACCAGACTTTCCAGCTGACATACTCAGACGAAAAGCATATAATTTAATTTTTAATTGCAACAAAGACAGAGTCGCAGCAAATCAGCATTGTCCTATTGTATATAGAAAAGACTGGCTGAAAGACTTTTACATAACTTATAAAAAAGAAATTGACGCTTCTTGCACTCGCTTTAGAGAGCCTCAAAATTACAATCAATATGCTTACTGTTTATATCAAGTAATCGAAAAAACAGTCGAACAGACACCACAAAATATGAAAAGTTTGGCGCTTTCAAATAAAAATATTAACAAAGTAATTATGATGGACTTTTCACAATGGGACTCTATTTGCTTTAATGACCAAGACATAACGGAAGAAAACTATCAAAAAGCAGTTGAACACATAAAGGAGTATTTTTCAAGCTAAAGTTCAGAAAGTCATAACTTGAAGTTCCCATCTCTTTGCTAACTTTTTATTATGGAACAATTATACGAAAATCCCAAGTCTGTGTTTGAATATCAGACTAATGAGACTATTCAAAAATGTGCGACATCTGATGTGATAGAAGATATAATGCACTTGCTGATGCTCCAAAGTTCCGAGAAAAAAGAAAAGAATCTTGCAATAGTTGAGATATACAATCTATTAGGCACCGAAAAATTTACGGAGCTGATTGAGTTGTTGGACGGGCAGACAGTTAAGTTTCCTTCAAAAGAGGAGTTCAAGGAAACTTTAATCACTGCACTTTGCTTTTACTACCGCAAGTATCTCGGTAAATCTTGGACTGAAATAAAAGACTTAATCGGAGACGATAAGTTGAAATCGATTAAGTATTCTATCCATATAAGCCAGCTGCAGCGCTTTATGGATGAAATGGAAACACGGATCTCGTACAGAAAGAAACATAAGGGCGACAAAAATGATGAATGGTAATACTGATGAACAGATCGCAAACGTGGTAGACGCTATCCCAGTAAATATTAACCCAACGGCGGACGATATACGTGATGTTAAAGCAGCTACAGAAATGGTAGTTCATGATGCCGGTAAAGCCGTTGCCGCGGCTAAAATCGATACGCCGATTGAGGAAGTCGAAAAGTCATTGGTTAAGTTCACCACTGATATGTTTGACGTAGCAAGACGAGACAACGTTTTCAGAGAAGCAATGCAAAATGAAATCCTCGGACGCTTGGATAAAATGTCAGCTGACCAACTTATTACATTGTATAATTCTGACTCCGTCAACCGTAATGACAACGTTTCCAAATTATTGCAGCCGACTTTCGGATTACTACAAAAGAACAAAGAAGCAGAAATGCAAGCCAAAGACGACCGCGTCCAAATCGTCAACTCTTTTGGACTGCCGAACAATGGCGCAATAAAAGATATGAACTTGGAAGCGTCTCAAGAAGTACTTCAAGGACTTAGTCAGATAAGTCTTATGCTTGACGCATTCAAAAAGACACAAGCAAAAGTAGACGCGCCTACAGAGTCTTAAATAGTTCTTAAATAGCGCAAATCGTTTTCTAGACAGCAATTATAAGTGTCCCTTTAAGATTTTAAGAAAATTCCAAAAACTTTTTCGTTTTGAAATTTTTTCTTCAAAAATAAAAAAGTTTTTTGAATTTCTTAAAGGGATATGAAAATTTAAGGCATAAAATCATATACCATATTGTTTTAGATACCCTTTAAGAACCCTTTAAGACCCTTTAAGAAACCCATAAATCGTTGCTATATATGCACTTTTCCCTTTAAGAAGTCTTAAAGGGTCTTAAAGGGACGATTTACGATGCAGAATTTCAAAACTTCAAATTATTGTTAATATTCTCATTAATCATGAGTTTATCAGATCAAATAAAGCCAAGAAAAGATTTACCCGGCGCTCAAGCAGTGTATCAGACGGTAGTCTTTTACTATAAATTGACAGATGTAAAAGTGGGCCTATTCAAAAAAACTATTAATGTAATTTTTCCATATTACAGTCAGATTGTCTTTCTATCAGAAGATGAAGCCAAAAATTATGTTGCGCCGTTCTTGAAAGAACTTGTTCAGAAAGGCGAAATCAATGAAGAAGACATTGCAGATGAAAAGAAAGTACAATGTTGTGTTCAGACGTGCCAAGTAGCGCGACTTGAAGTAGTACAATAAGGAGATATAATGACACATACAAAAGATGAAGTTGAAAAGGCAGTTGACACTTTGGACATCCCAAAGGGCCAGAAAGTTGTCGGACTCGAATTCTTCTGTTCTAAACATGGTGAGATTACAGAAGCTGTTCAGTCGCTTTCCTTGATGAAGGTTGATGACAAGGGGCGGCAGACACCAAGTGTAACTTACATTTGTCCTGGATGTTTGGCTGAACTTTACCAGCACTTTCAAAAGGAAAAACTTGCGGGCGACATCACGATTGTTCCAAAGACAGCGCCTGAAAACGCTAAGGAAGTTGAGGTAAAAGATGAGCAGCCAAAAGCAGAGTAACTTGACATGGGCGTGATTAACCACCACAAATAGTTTGAACATAAGTTATCTAATTTGTATGAACTATTTGAAAAACTATAATGATTACGTTGCTTATGTTAAAAACGAAGTAAAACTTGGAAATCGCCCAAGAAAACAACAAGAAAAGAATCATTTTGATGGCTATTGGGAGTTTCATCACATAATTCCTAAAAGTCTAGGTGGCGATAATTCTGAAGATAACTTAATTCCGTTAACTGCACGTGAACATTTTTTAGCCCATTATCTTTTAACAAAGATATATAGCGAAGGAATAGCACATAGTAAAATGGTGTTTGCATTTTTGATGTGTTGTAACGGGAATAAGCTGCTTTTGAAATATCAGAGATCACGATTATATGAAAAATTAAAGCTTGAGTTTGCTGAAGCTAGAAGTGATCTAACGAAGCAAGCCCATAAAAGTTGGGCAAAGTCATATAAAGAAGGCGCTATTAAAGCGAAAGAAACACGTATAAGAAATGGGTCATATAGTATGACAGATGAAACAAAAGAAAAAATTTCAAGTTCTGTTCATTCTTATTTTGAAGAGCACCCTGAAGCAAAAGAACATTTAAGAAATAAATTTAAGGGCGTTTGGAATTGTACTGAAGAACAAAAAAGAAAATTTTATGAAGCAAAGGCAAAAAGCACTTATCGTCCTTCGCAAGAAACAAAAGATAAAATTATTGAGTCAAATAGAAAAAATTCCCCTTTTGCTAAAAAAGTAGTTTGTGTCGAAACTGGAGAAGAGTTTTATAGTTTATGCGATGTTGAAAGAAAAACGGGCTCTTCACGTGGTAGGGTTAAGCGTGGGATTAAGTTAGATATAGAAGTTGATGGATATCATTATGAATTTAAGGAGTAACTTTTATGAACGAAAGTAAAAAGCCGCTTACTTGGGCCGCGATTCAAGTTTTAAGCGGAGGATTTCTCTTAGGCGCTATGAACGCCATGGGCACTGACCCGAAATATGTGCTTTCATATAAAGGACTATCTGATGCGACATTCAAAAGTGAATGGGTAGATGCTGACGGAGTTTTTACTGGCAGCACGGAAGAAGACTATATTCAAGGCATCAAGACGTGTGGAAATGAGTACAACACATTTTCATATTTGCGCAAAAAGAACAAGCTGCCGCCATATTTTGTAATTACTGACCGCGGAATGTTTGACGACTTATCAGATGACGACACCGATCTGAATGTGACTATTGAGCCTGACAGCAATTTTGGAAGTGCAAATTCCCAACTTACAGACTTTCATGTAGACTTGATGGTAGCCGTTCCTGTATGTTCTGGCCTATCAAACGCAACCACAACTGGCGACAAAGAACAGCGCGATTCGCGGAACAACAACATGAAATGGATTACCAAGTTTGTGCTTAACAAGGTAAAGCCGAAAGTCTATATCTTTGAAAATGCGCCTGGATTATTTGGTAAGAAAGGCGAGCCAGTACGTGCTATGCTTAACGACATGGCAAAAAAGTATGGCTATTCGGTAACTTATTATAAGACAGACACATTGCTTCATGACAACGCTCAAAAGCGTCCACGTACTTTCTGTATGTTCTGGCAGTGGCAGAACGGAGTCGAGCAGAATCCGCCAATGTTGCAGTATGAAAACAAGAGAGTCAACGTCAAAGACTTTTTTGCAAGAATGTCTGATGACGCGCCGCAACAGTACGCGCCTGAAATGGGAAGGGTAACGCTTTCATGTTTGGGATTTCTAAAGCAGTACGCAAAGAAGCAAGGGGTAAAAAATTGGCGAGACTTACTAAAGGGAACGTCATATACCGGAATGTCTTTCATTGTCTCTAATGGACTGACTGACCAGTACAAAGAGTTTGTTAGCAATATGTCGATAGAAGACAAGTTCAAGGAACAGCTGTACCGCGGAATTGACCATGCGGTAGAAAAGATGAAGCAAGGTTCTTGGATTTTCGACACTTCTTTGAAAGTAGCGAAAGACGAGTATCTGCCAACAACTTTCCATAAGAACACGCAGTGCCTTATCCACCCAGAAAAAGACCGTTTACTGACCATACGTGAGATGCTTTTTACAATGGGTATGCCGAATGACTTTATCTTTTATGGCAATAACGCCGACATCATTCATAAGATTGGACAGAACGTGCCTGTAAGAACTGCGCAGTGGATAGTGTCTGAAGCCAAAAGAGTTCTTGATGACTGGGACACATTACGTGGCAAGTCTAAAAATGTAGGGTTTATCAAGACAGTAACCAATGTGGAGATGTTTGACAACACAAAGGGATTGTCTGACGAAGAATAGACATAGCAGCCTAAGTAAAAAAGTTGGAGGGGGGACGCTAACCGTCCCCTTATTTTTTAAGGAGTAAAGAATGGAAGTCCCAACAATCAAAATGGTAAACAGTTCATTGAGGGCAAGTCTTTATTGGAAGCGCTATAAAGAAATTGCTGAAAAAGAAAAGAAAGAAAAAGAAAAGGAGTCGGAGAACTTTACCGACACTGAAGAAGCGCAGCACAAAATTTCATTGTTAGTCTAAAGCGTAACAATCATACTTTTTAAGCGTTCTGCTATTGACTCATATTTTATCTGTTTGGGCATAATAAACCAAAATTCTTTTTTAAGTTTTTCTGCCTCATTTAGTATCTGATTTTTATCTAAGCTTTTTAATATCTCAAATATTTCCAATTCACTATCAAAGAAAAGCGTCTGATTTCTTATCTGTCTAACTAAGTCGAATAGGTCTTTATCATTTCTTTCAAGTGCCATCAAATACCTAAACTTTAGATAGTCAAGTTCAAATTGCTTAAATACTTTGGTATAAGGCAAAGACTTTACGTAGTCTGTCATATCAGACTCCCAACTTTTTACATATGTCAAATCATCATGATTAAAGAAAATGTATGTTGCATGATTTACGCAAGTTACTTTGATTTCGCAGCCGTTTGTGTATATAGCGTCTTGCTTATTATCCAAATATGCTGCAAATGTGTCTTGCTCAATGTTGAAATAGCCGTCATAACCTAAATATTGTAAAATTACAACTAGCCATGAAATCGTGTCAGGATCTAAATAGACGGACCACTCACGATGTTTAAGCATGTCAAATAGTTCTTGATATTCCCAGCCTAAGCAGTTCAATACACGGGCATAGTCTGGATAATAGCTGGGATTAAAAATGTTTACTTCTCTGCTATTTGTCAGTTCCCATAAAACGCCTCTATATTTTTCGTGCGCATATAGATAAGCGTATATTGGATTGCTTGTCGCAAATGTGCCCAACTTATGAATGAATTCTGATTTACTTTTGTCAAAATCTTTATACTGCCCGCGGTATAGAACCATGCTATTTTTCTTAAAAACCACGTTAAAGAGATTAACTCTGTCCTGGCTTCTTGACTTTGAAATCTGATACCTTTTGAGCGATTTTATTAAGGCCTGCAGTCAGCGCGTTATTTGAGTCGCCTGTTATGGCAGAAAACGCTTTTGATGCAGAATATCCTGCTTGCATTGCGGCGTCATATATTTCCATAGCGTCTTTAACTAAGTCAGAATTCATCACAGTACTTTGGGCAGCGTCTTGAACGCCATTTATCAAGTCCTCTTTAAAGTTCTCAAAACTGAATGCCTCTTTCAATTTGTCTTTCATTGACTGTTTGTTGATGTTGACGTTTACTTGCAGTTGAGAAAACTTTTTAATAAAGTTGTCAAGCGCAGACTTAACCATATTCGGTAGTGATTTCGCAATACCAACAATGTTCTTAAAGCTTGAGATTGCTTTTGCTAAGAATTCAAATAAGTGCGCAATCTTTTTTAAGAACTCAAGAATAGTCGCCTTGGCGCATCTGATGTCGAGAAGTCTATACAGCAGCTTTAGAATTAAAGACAATATCCATATAACTATTGGGATAATAAAGTTCAATATCAAGTCTTTCAAGTGAGGAATAGACATACCAAACATCCATACGGTAATCGCCGTCGCTAGGATGTCATCGATAACAGTCATGATTTCCTGAATAGCCATGATAAGTTTACCAATTGAAAGAATGACAGTTAGAAGGCCAATAATGATTTGTAGTAAAATCATTTCACGTTGCGCACAAGACGCTTTACCTTGAGCGCTAGGCGAACTTGTCTTACCAGTCTTTCTATTGATGTAGTTTCCGTCTGCCATGATACTGTCTAGTCCTTCATTGAATTCCTGAGACGACATATCAGACTCCGAACGTGAGCCGAAATAGTCGGAACTATACTGTTTCGCTTTAGCGTCATCAAAGTCGACACAGTCGAAGTTTACTAGTAAGTTGAAGTAGTTGGAAATAAGCTTATCATCGAAGTTAGGTAGTCTTGGCTGCTCGTCTTCGTCAAGCATATAGAATTGTAACTTCAAAAGTTTGCGCTTTAGAGACGGCATTCTGTCAAGAACTTCATTGTTGAAGATGTCAAGCGGCGCTTTACTTGCGCCTCTATTGACTAACGCTTCGCCCATTTCTTCTTCATTGAATTCTGCTTTGCCGCCTTCTTCTTGCTGTTCAAGCAGATAATCGAGCCGAGCGTTTATGTTGTTAAGCATTCTATTGCGCAGATCATCGATAGACAATTTTCCTGTATAGTCGATTTCTCTAACAGGATTTAAGTTGTCTTGAGTATATACCCAGTCTGTTGTAGCAAATTCGTCATATACTTTATCGATAACCATTTTAGTACCTTAAAATGTGATGCTTGTGTCACTTATAATGTCTTTACCATTAGCGTCACCAGGCAACGGCGATACAGAGCCGCATATAGATAGGCCGCCTTGACCAAGTTCCATTGAGCCGCTTCGTGTGACTATAAAGTCGTGGCAATTAATTAGAACGTCTCCGCTATTGTTGAGATGAATTTCGCCGAACGCAGAACCATCGCCGCCGCTATTTGCTTTTGCCACGCGGACAGTAAAATAGTCGGGACCGAGAGACATCATAGCGCCTGAGCCGTTTATCCAGTACATTGCGCCATTCTTTTCATTATGGCAGATTACATATCCTGCTTGAATGTTGCCCGCCTGCCCTTCTCCTCCTGTGCTTCCGCCGCCATTGCCTTCGCCCCAAGCGTCAACTGTAATGTCTTTATAGTCACCAAAAGAGTCTTTTACTTCATCATGCGCTTCTGATAGAATAGACTTCATGTTTTGGAACGGCCAGGACTTTTGCTGAATGTCATCAACCTTATTTCCAGGAAATCCTGATTTCGGTCCGCTGATAATGTAGCCTAATGTGAAGTCCCACGAACACATTACAAGAACAATATCTGCGTTTTCTCCGTACTCTTTTTCTGTTTTTAGCGCGGGCTTGTTCTGCCAGTTTAGAAATGGAAAGCGTGGAAAGTATCTTGCGTACTTTGCCGGAATGTTTGCCATATTTGGCAATATGCGCAACTGATATCTATCGTCTCCGCCATCTTCTTTAGAGCTTGTTGATGTATAGTCATAAACGACTGCTTCATAAAACTGAAAGTTGTTCTGATACTGTTTGACTGAATCACTTCTTTGTCTCATACTTATTGTGCCTGTAAATAGTTGTTATCTTTAATAGTTGAATTGCTAAGGACATCGCCTGGTATGCAGGGACGCGCTAAAATCGCTGTCGAAACCAGATTTCCTTGCCCTTCTGTCTTTTCAGCAACAACTTCCATGTCAAGACCGTAGACATACCATTGGCCATCAAACCAATGCGGCTTTTCAACTCCAGACTTGCTTCCGTTAGCGTCTGTACTGCCGTCGCTCTCTTGTCCCTCTCTGTCGGAAATCAAGTAGACAGTCTGTCCGAGATCAAGTTTGGGGTAAAAGTCCAACAATGACGCTTTACAGTATATTGCGTTAAAGACAGCGCGCTGTGTTCCAAGCACTTCGCAGACAATATCATTGAACGACTTATTCTTTAACTGAAGCTGACTAGTAAGGCCGTCATCAAACTCTGCAGCGGATAACTTATCGAATGGCAGCGCGCCTGAATCGTCAACTTTAATGTACATATTGGTTTTTCCCGATGCCGTAGCGCCGGTACTATTATCTAACGCCTGGAATCCAACATTAAAGCAGTTGACTAATGAGCGGTTTGGCGACATACCAAAACTGATTTTTCGCAGCATCAACTTTTCATTAGTTTTGAAGCTTTCTCTAAATCCACCTTTTTCTTGTGCTTCAAACGCTTGTAAAGAGCCAATCGTCATTTGCGGCTTTTCTGTCCATAATTTTCTTAACTGTGTAAAATGCACTATATGATGATAGTCGATATAGAACATAGGTGGCATATCTTGTAAAGTAGAAAATGGGATAACTCTCTGTTCGATAAAGTCTATTCCAAGCATACCGTCTTGGAAAATAGGATGCTGAATTTCTTCGCCATCATCCAACTTTTTGTCTTTGATGATTTTTAACTTTGTATATGTCTTGTTGTCATCAATCACTTCTTTGATGATTTTGTCTGACGTTTTAGAGTCTTCCCACGCTTTATCTCCGACTTTTTGAAAGAATATCAATGGGTGTTCTAAAACGCAGACGACTAGTCCTGAGAACGTATGTATACTTGCGTCTTTTATCTGAATTTCTGCAACATACATTTCTGCAATCCAATCGTCACTTTCTGCGGCAGCTTGTGAGTCTAATGGGAAAATTTGTATGCGTGTGCCGACCATAATCTTTAGTTGCGCAACCAAGTCTTGACGGTCTGCGAAAGCGAGAATTCCTGTAGGTGCTGTTTGATTTACATTATGCTTGATGGTGCATACGCGGATATCCTCCGGATTTAAGATAGCGTCACCACCAACTCTTATTTTTATGTTCACGAATAGTTAGACAAATCTTCGAATTTTAGAAGATA
>Ga0247611_10001282_pt1 | contig 45464 bp, 36 predicted proteins | sample 177DNAGHGhighgp2_FD_192422 | JGI IMG/M metagenome (GOLD analysis project Ga0247611, IMG submission 192422) | Sheep rumen microbial communities from Palmerston North, Manawatu-Wanganui, New Zealand - 1770 DNA GHGhigh gp2 | ecosystem: Host-associated > Mammals > Digestive system > Stomach > Rumen... | reverse complement strand
TTTGATTTTGTTAAAATAAATTTTATTGCATAAAAACATGCTAAACAAAAAGTAATAAAAAACAATATTAAATATATAAAACTCATTAAATAAAATTCTCCGGTGTATTTACGGTTTTAAATAAATCATTATTTTGGTCATAATAAAATAACGGAACAAGTTTGTAAATGTTACTCGGGGCTTTTTCAACGGCAACTATTTCAAAAACTTTTCTTGTCCCGTCGGCAAACCTTTTTATTTGAACTATTATATTTATTGCCGATGCTATCATTGAAACAATGGATTTTTCAGGTAATTCCACACCTGCGGTTAAACACATTACAACAAGCCTTGAAAGTGCATCCGAACACGAATTTGCATGGACGGTTGTCATGGAACCTTCATGCCCTGTATTCATGGCTTGCAACATATCAAGTGCTTCCGCGGAACGGCATTCACCTATTATAATTCTGTCGGGCCTCATTCTTAAAGAATTTACAAGCAACTGCCTTATTGTAATTTCACCGGTTGCTTCAATTGATTTTGCTCTTGTTTCAAGCCTTATTACATGTTTTTGTTGAAGTTGTAATTCGGCAGAATCTTCTATTGTTATAATTCTTTCGTCTGATCCTATAAAACCCGATAAAATATTTAAAAATGTAGTTTTACCCGTTCCAGTTCCGCCAGATATTAAAATATTTTTCTTTTTTTCTACTGCAAGTTTTAAAAATTTCAACATCGAATTATTTATACTTCCGTAAGAAATCAAAGTATCACCGGATAATTTATGTTGCGAAAACTTTCTGATGGTAAGAACAGGACCGTTCAAAGCTACAGGCGCAATTACAGCATTTACCCTTGAACCGTCTTTTAACCTTGCATCAACCAAAGGTGATGCCTCGTCTATATGCCTGCCTACCGAAGAAGCAATTCTGTCAATAACGGTTTTTAATTTTTTTTCACTTTGGAAAGAAATATCTGTTTGAAATAATTTTCCGTGTTTTTCGATGTATATGTTATCTGTTCCGTTGACCATAATTTCCGAAATTGCATTATCCGCAACCAAATCTTCAAGAACACCTAAACCTATAATATCATCGGACAACTCTTTAATAAGCTGTTTTTTTAAACTTAATTTTAAATCCGCTTTATAAGTTTTTAAAAGTTGTTCGGTTTGTATTGAAATAATTTCTTTTAATTTCGTTTGGTCGGTAACATTTGAATATTGTTTCATTTTCTCCAATAAGTCAAAATGAAGTTTTTCCTTCAGTTTATTGTAGTTTTGTTTCTGTTCATAAAAAGAAGTTTTTTCAACAAAATGTTTTTTTACGGTATTTATTTTGTCCGTAAGCAGTTTTAAATTCTGCACGAATTTATCGGAAGTGTCTTTAAATAAAAAAGCAGGGTTTAAAACTTCTTTGTCCGTTACATCAAATGTTATACAATTTTGTTCCGGAATCAAATTAAATATTTCATTTGTAATAAACATTAACGGTAATATTTGTATATCGGAAGCTTGTATATTTAAAATTTTTGTATAATTTTGTCTGTAGTTATCAAAACTTATAGGCTCGTTTACAAACGGCAGTAAAACAACGTTATCCTTTTCAAAAAACAAATTAGTTTTATCAACAAATTTATCCTGAAACACAACAATTATATTGTCGTAAATTTCTTCCAAACATTCAAAAAAATAATTTATGTTATTGTTTGATATTACATCATAATTTCTAATACATAAAATTTCTTTTATGCAGTTTAAATATGTTTTAAGCATTTGTTTGTTAATATCGGTAATAAGGTCTAAAACCGTATCAACATACTTAATTTGTTCAACACCGTATATTTTCCAAACAACATCACTTTTTACGGAACGAAAATCCAAAAGAACGGTTTTCTTATTGGCATAATAAAAAGTTTGCATTAAACCGTTTAACAAAGCATTAACACAAATTGAATTGTCGGTTTGTATAACCGAAATAAATTTGGAATTGTTCATAATAAATTATTTTGACGAATATTTATTCAATATTTCAAAAGCTTCTTTTTGACTCTGTTGAATTTGTTTTAATGTTTTTGTGTCGGTTATTTCATGTCGATTTATTTTTCCCGATGCATCGGAAATTATATCCTGCATTTTAACCGGAACCGCATTTTCAACATTAAAATCGGCTGTCGGTCTTAAAACCATCTTAATTGATGATTTTTCCTGAGCAAACAAAATTATTTGTGCTTCTTTTAAAGAAACTGCCATTGTAACCGGCACCGTCACCGAAATTTTTTCCTGTTTTATATTGTTAGGGTTTCCTATAAAATTATCATCTACGGCTAAAACTAAAAGATTTTGTGCTATTACACAGGCAGCTTCAACCAATGTTTGGTTTTTACTTTCATACTCCATAACCGAAATTAAATCCACACGACTCCCCGGTTTAATTATACCTTCAACTTCATTTTGATTAAAAATTAATGTAATTGCTCTGTTACCTGAAGGGATTGAATTTGATATACCGAAATCGGAATTAATTGATAATATTTTTGAAGCCGTTATTTGTTCATCCTGTTCGAATGAAACTACAGCAATACATGACGGTTTTCCGTTATCGTAAAAATATTCCATACTTGATACATATTGAGGTTGTGCATATTCTTTGGGAACTGTTTTTTCTTTTAACATGGAAGTTTCAATTATACTTCCTTGTTCTATTTTTGTATTTGCAACAATAACTTTCACAGGTTCCGACATTTTTTTATTTTTCAGTTCAATATCATATAAATATAAAGTTATAAATAATGCCGCCAATACGGCAAAAATAATTGCAATTATAAAATTTTTCTGCATGATTTCCTCTATTATCTGCCGGACATAGCTTCAGACTGAATTTTTTGATTTGAAGTATCAAACATCTGTTTTAAATTTGAACCGAACAATTTTAACCCGGCAATAACAATAATTACAACCAAAACTATAATCAAAATATACTCTACCATTCCTTGTCCTTTTTTGTTCTTTAAAAATTTAAACATTTGTTTTGCCTCCTTATATTATCTTGTTTTTCTTGCATGTATCTTATTGGGACACCCGCTGCCTGACAATACTTTTTCTTCAACTACCAAATCAAAATTTTCTTTTCCGGACAATTGAAAAATTTTAGGTAAAGGATAAGAATAAACAATTCTAACCGTTGACGGTTTAATGCTAAAATTTGTTACACTTTTTAATAAATTTCCGGTATCGGAAAAAATGTTAAAAAAATCACTTATATCAAATTTTGTTACGGGAGCATCGTTTATTTCAACAATAATTTCTTTTAATTGCTTTTTATCCAAAAGCCTTCCTTTAATAAAACGGTGGGTTAAATAATTTTCAATATCTTTTTTTATTTCTTTTTGATTTAAAGGTGTGTTTGCTATCATATCAGTACCGTATCTTGCGGCAGAAACAAGCTGTTGCCAAGTTAAGCAAATTTTACCGAACCAAAAAACAGCAACTATCATAATAAATACGATAGGTAAAATAAAAACAGCCTCAGTAAAAGCTTGTCCTTTATTATTCATTATTTTTTAAGATTTTTACAATGCTTATATTATACATTAAATAAAGCCAAATTTTCCATATTTTTTTGTTTTTAAAATCCCGAATAATTTGTCAATATTATTTTTACCGTAACTTTTTTATATTTTAGTCTGTCTTAATGTTACAAGCAGTTAAAAATTAGTAAAAGGAGAATAAAAATGAAAATAAGAAAGATAATAATAAGTTTGATGTTGGCAGCAGGGCTTGCGGGTTCAAGTTTTGCGGCAGGTCATGCAGGAAAACCGCAGCCGAAAAATGTTCATAACGGTAAAGTTGTAATTGAACACAAAATGCCGAAACAAAATGTTAAAATTGTAAAGGTTGTAAAAGAAGTTTCACATAAACCTAAACATCATCACAGACCTGCACCTAAAAAAGTTGTTGTAGTTGAAAAACATTATAATGATGTTTATTATCACAATTCTTGTAACGATAATGCCGTAGCGGCTTGTGCGGCAGTTCTTGGTGTAGGTTTAATAGCAGCAGCAATAAGCGGAATATAATAAAACATTTTAGTATTTAGGGCTCAGGGTTGAGAGTTGTTTTGATTTGTCGGTATTATCGTTAAACTCTCAGCCCTTAACTGCCTTAATTAAAGTAATATGGACTATTTCGGATTTTGAAAACAACCTCATCGGCGGTCCCCACCATCTTGTTCCGGTGGTTACATAAATATAATAACCGTTATCTTTATACAATCCGCAAAAATATTTATAAATAAATAATTCAATAATATCAAACGGCGGAATTTGCCCTGCATGAGTGTGCCCAGAAAGTTGTATTGTTACAGGATGTTTTTGAGTTTCAAAAAATATTTGCGGTTGATGTGATAAAAATATTACCGGTTTTTCCCAGTTGATGTTTTTAAGGGCTTTGTTTATATCTGCAGGTTCATAATTAAAATATTTAGAAGTTTTTATATCGGTAACACCTGCAACATAAAATTTATCGTCAACCAAAGCATTTGTATTATTAAGTAAAATATAATTTGCATTTTTACATACGGATTCAAACTTCTTTATACCCATATAATATTCATGGTTACCGTTAATTGCAAAAACTCCGTATTTGGCTTTAAAATCGGCAAGTCCGTAATTTTTATAAGTTTGTGTGATATCAATATCTGCCAAATCCCCGGTAAAAGCAATAATATCGGGATTAAACGAATTTGTTATTTCAACAATTTTTTTTATTTCATCATAAGTTGTTGCCGTATCAATGTGAATATCCGAAAGCTGAACGATTGTAAGTTTTTCTACCGGTAAATTTGCAACGGGTATTGTAATTTTCGTTATTTTAGGAAGACCTCTTGTATTAAATACCGAATACATTGATGAAATTAAAATAATAATAACGGTTATAAGTGTTGTATTAAACCTGAAATGCGGAGTATGGTTAAATATAAACAATATGTTGGATAATAAAAAGAATGTAATCGCTATTGAAAAAGTTCCAAGCCAAATGTAACCTGTTTGAGTTAAAATTTTTGTATATACGGAAGGTTGGCTGTGCCTTGCAATACTTAATGCATAAACACTTAAAAATGCCACTGTAAAATACAACGATAAAAATATTACAAGAGATAATCCGTGCAGTTTAAAATCCGAACTTACTCTGTAAATAATATAAATATTACCTAAGAAATAAATGATGAAAAATATTAAGAAAAACATAGAAAATAGTTTTACGATTTTTTTAAAATTTTTTTCCTTGCTTCAAGTATAAATTCGGTTGCCGTAGAACACAAATAGTCGGGATATGTCCACGGAAGCTTTGTAAATCCTTCTTTTCTGTAAATGGTTGTTACTTCCCCGTAAATGCCTTTACCTAAATATATTCTGTGACTGAAATCTTTTGTTGAAGCAAGTATTACATTTGCCGGTGTTATGTATCCGGGGTCAATATTTACAATTCTGTTTTTGTCTTTGGCATAAAAATCTTCAATATTGTTAGTTTCAATTTTTATATCTGCCAACATATCGGGCTGCACAAGCTTTTCAAAAGCTATCCATTGCCTTTTAAGCTTTTCACCCATTTCTTTGTTATAATATTTGGTAAAAGTAAAATCTATTATAGGACTGTAAATATCTATTTTGTTGTTAAATTTTTGTTCCAACAAAGAATAAACCTGTTTTATATCAAAAGTTTCATTAAAAATAAGCCCGAAAAAAAATTTTACCGAATTTGCTTTATTTATATTTCCCATAATAAAATTATTTTACAAAAATAAACATTATATTTGCAAAATGTATATTAAAATTGTAAAATAAAAAAAGTTTGGGAGTGTATTTACGGGTGAGCGGCAAGCTCGCCTTTTGTTTTTTAAAGAGGGGAAAATGGAAATTGTTAAAACCGTGGAAGAAATTTTATTGCCGATAGCGGATAAAGAAAATATAGAGATAGTTGATATTGAATATGTAAAAGAAAATAAACAAAAAGTTTTAAGAATTTATATTGACAAAGAAAACGGTGTTAATCTTGACGACTGTACAAAAATGAGCAATTTGTTCGGTGATATGCTTGATAAAAAAGATATAATAAAAGAAGAGTATGTGTTGGAAGTTTCTTCGCCGGGACTTGACAGAATTTTAAAAAAAGAAAAAGATTTTAACAGATTTAAAGGCTATAAAATAAAAGTAACAACAGCCGTTGCAATTAATAATCAAAAACATTTTAACGGACAATTGGTAACAACGGCAGATAACAAAATAGTTATAAACGATTTAACAAAAGGTATAGTTGAAATAGAAATATCAAATATAATCCGTGCAAAATTAGACCAGGATTTTTAGGAGGAAAAATGTCAGAAAAAAGTGAACTTTTAGCTGCACTTGAAACAATTCAAAGAGAAAAGAAAATTTCAAAAGAAGATATTTTACATGTTGTAGAAAATGCTTTGGTTTCGGCTTATAAAAAACATGTGGGTAAAAATGTAAATGTTGAAGCAAAAGTGGATAACGAAACGGGGCAAATGAGTGCATGTGTTATAAAAAAAGTTGTTGAGGAAGCATCGAACAACCTTACCGAAATTTCACTTGCCGATGCAAAAAAAATATATAAAAATGCAAAAATCGGCGAAGAAGTTAAAATTGCACTCGATACCGACGATTTTTCAAGAATAGCAGCCCAAACAGCCAAACAAGTTATCGTGCAGAAAATAAGAGAATCCGAGAGAGATTCTTTATATGAAGAAATGAAAAGTAAAATAGGGGAAATGATTAACGGTTCTATTTATAAAATCGTCAACAGAAATATTATTGTCGACCTTGGAAGAAGCGAAGCAATTCTTCCCGTTTCGGAACAGGTTGCAAAAGAAAAATTTTCCGTAGGGCAACATATAAGAGCAATCGTTATAAAGGCTGAAAAAAATGTTAAAGGACCTAACACCGTTCTTTCAAGAACACATCCGGATTTGGTAAAAGTTTTGTTTGAACTTGAGGTTCCTGAAATTTATGAAAAGATAGTTTCGATAGTTGCAATAGTTAGGGAAGCCGGTTTAAGAACAAAAATTGCCGTTACTTCAAATAACCCGAAAGTTGACCCTGTCGGTGCCTGTGTAGGTGTTAAAGGTGCAAGAATAAAACCCATTATTGATGAATTAAGAGGAGAAAGAATAGATTTAATACCTTTTTCAAAAGATCCGGTAAAATATATTTCACAGGCATTGGCTCCTGCAAAAGTTTTAACCGTAACCATACTTTCCGAAGATGAAAAGAAAGCCGAAGTTATTGTTGCCGATGATATGCTTTCACTTGCAATAGGAAAATCCGGTCATAATGTCAGGCTTGCGGCAAGGCTTACCGGTTGGAATATTGACGTAAAATCGGAAAGTCAAAAGAAACTTGAAAAAGAGCAAAAAAAAGAAGAGAAATCTTCGGAACTTGAACAATTAAACGGAATAAACGATAAAATAATTGAAATGCTTTCCAATGCACAAATTACAAATATAAAAAAAATAGCAGAATTAAAAGTTGAAGATTTAACAACATTACCCGGAATTGGTCCTAAAACGGCAGAAAAAATAATAAAATCCGCTCAAGAGGCAATTTCTAAGAAATAGGAGTTTATTTTTATGACAGAAAAAAAAGTTAAAAAAGAAACTAATACTAAAGATACTAATAAACCTAAAAAAACCAAGAAAGCAACTGCCGCTAAAACAAAACCGATTGAGGCAAAAGCAAAAACGGACAAAAAGCAGGTGAAGAAAAAAAGTTCTTCTCCTTCATCTTCAACTGCGGCTAAAAAAACCTCAAATAAGACACAAAAAAATTCTACAAACAAAACAAGTAAAAAAACGACTTCAAAAAAGACAGAAATCGTAAAACAGGAAACTAAAAAACAACAATCAAAAGAGCATAAAATAAAAAAACAAGAATCCAAACAACAGGAACAGTCCGTTCAACAAAAAACAGAAAAAATTCAAGAACAAAATAAACAACAAGCAAGTAAACAACAGGAACAAAAAAAACAGTCTGTTACTCAACAAAAGGTTCAACAGCAACAGGAAAAACAAGATATAAAACAATCTGAACAAAGACAACAACAGCAACAGGTTCAATCGAAACAGCAAGACAAACATAATGAGCCCGTTCAACAAGAGCCTAAACAAGCAGAACCGCCGGAACCGGAAAAACCGGTACTTCCCAAAATTACCATAAACGAACTTGTTACCATAAAAGACCTTGCCGAAAAGATGAAAGTTAAAATAGGTGATATATTAAAAAAATTATTATCTATGGGAAGTATTGCCACATTAAACCAAAGAATAGATACCGATACCGCAACAATTCTTGCAAACGAATTCGGTTTTGATGTCGATTTTGTATCGTTATATGAAGAAGAAAATATAGAACAAAGCAAAGAAGATGATAAAGCTTCACTTTTGCCGAGGTCACCTATTGTGACTATTATGGGGCATGTTGACCACGGTAAAACATCTTTACTTGATGCTTTAAGGCACAGCAACGTTGTTGCCGGTGAAGCCGGCGGAATAACACAGCACATAGGAGCATACAGAGTAAAAACTTCCGACGGAGAAATTACATTTTTGGATACCCCGGGACATGAAGCATTTACCGCAATGAGGTCAAGAGGTGCACAGGTTACAGATATTGTTATTTTGGTAGTTTCCGCTACCGACGGTGTTATGCCGCAAACAATAGAAGCTATTAACCATGCAAAAGCGGCAAATGTTCCTATAATAGTGGCAGTTAATAAAATAGATTTACCTAATGCCGAACCCGAAAAAATAAGACAGGAATTAAGTAATTACGGTTTGTTACCGGAAGAATGGGGCGGTGACACCATAATGGTTGATATTTCCGCCAAACAAAAATTAAATATAGACAGTTTATTGGAAATGGTTCAGCTTAAAGCAGAAATTATGGAATTAAAAGCAAATCCGAATAAAAGAGCCGAAGGTGTAGTTATAGAAGCTAAACTTGACCCGAGAAAAGGAACGGTTGCCACAATTTTGGTTCAAAGCGGAACTTTAAGAGTAGGCGACAACATAGTTGTGGGAACTACTTACGGTAAAATAAGAGCAATGGTTGACGAATACGGAAAAAGATTTATGGCGGCAATACCGAGTATGCCGGTTGAGGTGTTAGGTATAAACGAACCGCCGCAGGCAGGCGATAAATTTATTGTTTTGGAAAAAGAATCGCAAGCAAGAGAAATTGCACAAGCAAGAAAAGAAAAAGTAAAAGCCGAAGCATTAAAACCTAAACACCATGTATCGTTACAAGATATAAGTATGGGTAAAATAAAAAATTTGAATATCATTTTGAAAACAGATGTTCAAGGTTCGCTCGGTGCATTATGTGATGCTCTTGAAAGAATGTCAAATTCCGAAATCAAATTAAATATAATTCATAAAGGTGCAGGTTCAATAACGGAATCCGATGTTGTTTTGGCTGCAGCTTCCGATGCAATGATAGTAGGTTTTAACATAAGGCCTGATGCTGCCGTTTCAAAAGTAGCAGAACAGGAAGGTGTTCATATTAATGTATACAGAATAATTTATGAATTGATAGCCGATATAAAAGCTGCAATGGAAGGTTTATTATCACCGGAAACAAAGGAAAGAATAACGGGAAAAGCCGTTGTAAAACAGGTATTTAAACTGTCTTCGGCAGGAACGATATCCGGTTGTATGGTTAGTGAAGGTAAGGCAGAAAGAGGTTCAAAGGTTAGGCTTTTAAGAGATAATGTTATTGTTTTTGAAGGCAGCCTATCTTCACTTAAAAGGTTTAAAGACGATGTGAAAGAAGTTGAAAAAGGTTATGAATGCGGTATAGGACTTGAAAAATTTTCCGATGTTAAAACAGGTGATGTTATGGAATTTTTCAAAATAGATAAACTTGCAAGAAAACTTGTAGAGGAATAAAATGAGGTCTTATAAAAGAGCCGACAGGGTTGCCGAATTAATTCAGGCAGATACCGTTAAAATTTTAAGAGATATTAAAGAACTTGATAAAGGTTTACTTACGGTTACAAAAGTAAAACTTACGGATGATTTGCAAACTTGCAGAATTTTTTATTCGGTTATAGGAACCGATGCCGATAAAAAAAATGCCGATACGGTTTTAAACGAAAAGTTAAAACAAATAAGATATCAGCTTGCAAATACTATGGATTTAAGACGAGTTCCTACAATAGAATTTGTATACGACGATTCTGCGGAAAAAGCCGAAAAAGTTTTTGAAATACTTGAAAAAATAAAATCGGAAGAAAAATAATTTATATATGAAAATTTTAACCCTTTCAAATACAAACAAAGAAAAGCTTTTAAAAGAAATAGCTGCCGTAATAAAAAGTTCTAAAACTTTTTTTGTGGCAGGGCACAGAAAGCCCGACGGCGATGCACTCGGGTCAGGGCTTGCACTTGCTTCTTTACTTAGAAGATTGGGCAAAAAAGTTACACACTGTTCGATTGATGAAATTTCGCAAGATTTAAAATTTATGCCCGGTTCAAAAACAATCAAAATAACAAATAAGATTGATAAAATGTTTGATTGTGCAATTATTTTGGAAAGTATGAATTTTGAAAGAATGGGCAATATAATAAAACCTGCTCAAGCAAAATTTATAATCAATATAGATCACCATCTTTCACATACCGATTTCGGCAATATAAACTATGTAGTGCCTAACTCTTCCTCGGTATCTGAACTTATTTATGATATTTTTGAAACTTTAAAAATTAAACCTACAAAAACCGAAGCCGAAAATTTGTACATAGGTATTGTTACCGATACAGGCAGGTTTCAACAATTAAATACTACCGCAAATTCCCATATAACGGCTGCAAAATTATTGGAATGCGGTGTAAATTCAAGTAAAATTTGTAAAACTTTATTTTCCACATTTTATTTGCAAAAATTGAAGCTATACGGTTTGGCATTATCAAACATAAATACCGCATTGGACGGTAAATTGGTGTATATAAAATTATCTGAAGATATGTTTAAAAAATCAAAAGCCGATGATGCCGATACCGACGGAATAATAAATTATTGTATATCCGTTCCCGGTGCGGTTGTAGGTTGTATTTTAAAAGAAGTCGCAAAAAAAGAAATAAAAATAAGTTTCCGTTCCATAGAAAAATTTAATCTTTTAAATATAGTTAAAATTTTTTCCGGCGGCGGGCATAAAAATGCCGCAGGTTGCACGATAAATGCGGATATAGATACAGCTTTAAAACAAATAATAGAAGCATGCAGGAAGCAATTAAGTGCAAAATAAACAATATAACCAATATAACGGACTTTTGTTGGTTAACAAACCTTCGGGAATAACTTCTTTCGGTTTATTAAAACAAATCAAAAAAAAATTATCGGTAAATAAAATAGGGCATTGCGGAACATTGGACCCGCTTGCACAAGGTTTGATGTTGGTGCTTGTGGGTAAAGCAACAAAAAAACAAGATTTCTTTATGAAGAAAGATAAAATATATAAGGCAACCGTAAAGCTCGGTATAAAAACAGATACCGCCGATATGGCAGGAAAAATAATTGCAACTGCAGGGTATGAACATATAACTGTTGATGATATTAAAAAAGTATGTGAAAATTTTACTGGAGAAATTGAACAGATTCCGCCGATGTATTCGGCACTTAAGGTTAAAGGTAAAAAATTGTGCGACCTTGCAAGGCAAGGTATTACAATAGAAAGAAAAAAAAGAAAAATAATAATATATTCCATTGATATTTTGAATTTCAAAAAAGATACATTTGAAACAAGAATTAAGTGTTCAAGCGGAACATATATAAGAACATTAGCCGAAGATATCGGCAATGCATTAAAAACCGAAGCTGTTTTAAGCGGGCTTGTCAGGGAACAAATTGATAATTGGAAACTGTCCGATGCTTTAACCGTTGAACAATTAACAGAAAGAGAGATCATTCCGGTTTAAAAAACAAAACAATTTTTTTATTTCAAATTTGGTATAATAAGAGCATGATACTTATTTTTTAAGGAGAAAAAAATGAAAAAAATTTTTTTGATGTTAAGTTTGGTATGTTTCGGTTTTGTTTTATTTTCTTGTTCGTCAACACCTAAAGTTACAAGAGTTTCCGAAGACGAAGTAATAGATTTAAGCGGTAATTGGAACGACACGGATTCAAAACTTGTATCAGAAGAAATGATTAATGATTCCGTTTCAAAACCTTGGTATGACAGTTTTCTCAAAGCAAAAAGCAAAAACCCGATAATTATTGTAGGAACAGTTTTAAATAAAAGTGACGAACATATAAATACCGAAACATTTACAAAAGATTTGGAAATAGCTCTTTTAAACAGCGGAAAAGCAACTTTCGTTGCAACAAAAGAACAAAGAGATGAAGTTCGTGCGGAAAGAGCAGAACAGGCGGATTTTTCCGACCCTGCAACCGTTAAAAAATTCGGTAAAGAAAAAGGTGCCGATTTTATGTTGAAAGGACAGATAAATACAATTACAGATTCCGTTAAAAATAAAACGGTCAAATATTATCAGGTTGAACTTGAACTTATCAACATTGAAACAAACGAAAAAGTTTGGATAGGTCAAAAGAAAATAAAAAAATATGTCGGAAAAAGCAAATATAAAGCATAACAATAAATAATGTGCTTTAAAAATCTTAAATATTTATTGATTCTTTTACCTTTTGTTTTTGTTTTTGTTTCATGTTCGGGAGTGAACAATTATTATTCCAAACTTGAAACATTTATGGCGAAGGAAAAGTATGACAATGCACAGTCTTTGGTTGACAAGTCCGAAAAAGTCTACGGTAAAAAAAATAAGTTATTATATTATTTGGATTTGGGCTTAACTCTACATTTGGCAAAAAATTATCAACAAAGTAATGCTGCTTTTGAACAAGCCAAAGAAATATATTCTTTAAATTATACGAAGAGTATTTCTCAGGGAGCTGTTTCTCTTTTCAGTAACGACAATGTAATTACATATTACGGTTATCCTTATGAAATGGCTTATGCAAGTGTTTTTTGTGCATTAAACTATATTTTACAAGGGCAAGATAATGAAGCAGTTGTTGAAGCAAGACAAATTGATAATTTATTTAAAAAAATAAAAGCAGACTCTAACGGAAAAGCTTATTACAAGGATGACGGCTTTGTAAGATATTTCATGGGGCTTGTTTATGAAAATGCCGGTTATTATAACGATGCTTTAATATCTTACAAATTGGCATTACGAAATTATAACACAAATAATTCCGAAAAAAACAAAGATTATTTTATAGATGCTCCCGACGATTTGTTATGCAGCTTATATACTCTTTATCACAAATTAGGTATGTCGGCGGAAGCCGAACAATTAAAAACGAACTTTCCGGAAGTTAAATTTTTTCGTTACGGACAAAATAAAAATTCAGGTGAAGTTATAATTGTAAATTATAACGGATTGTCTCCGAAAAAAATTGATAATATACTTGAGTTCTCTTTTTACGATGCATGGCCGTTTTTTACGGCTTCTGCTGCAACGAGTCCAGACCAAGAAAAAGTCGAGCAGGTTTTTTCCGCGGTTCGTGCGGGAATCGCAACCGATTTTATAAAAGTTGCTTTTCCTAAATATGTTAGATATGACAACGAAATAACTTGTTTTAATGTTGAAACTGTCTTTACAAAAGAAAATTCACAAAGTATTTCAAACAGTTATTTGGCAGATGATATAGCTTTAATTATGGAAACCGTTTTGAAAAATAAAAATGCGGCTATTTATGCAAAAACAATTGCAAGGTCTGTTGCAAGGTATGTTTTGACCAGAGTTGTTTCAGATCAAGTTCGTCAACAGGAAAAAAACGGAGACCATACTTTAAGTATTTTAACAAGGAGTATATTGAATATAACTTCTTCTTTGCTTGAAAAATCTGATAAACGGTCATGGAGAACTTTACCTGAGAATATAAATATGGCAAGATTTTCGTTACCGGCAGGAACTCATAAATTAAAAATAAATTACATGAACAACTACAAAAATATTGTAGCAACCGAACAAACAGAAGTTATAGTTGAACCTGATAAAAAAACTTTTGTAATATTAAACTCTTTTAAACCTTCGAATTAAAATGGATAAAGTGTTAAATTTAAAAATAAAAATGGAAGATGTTTTGGTGCGGATGGGTGCAAATAAATACAGAACAAAAATAAATTCCGGACTTGAAGAAATAATTGCAGATTCTATTATCGTCGCACAAAAAATAATTCAACCTAAATTCGCATTAAGCATTGCCGATAAAAAAATTGACGGCAACAAAATTTTATTGGATAATTTTATAATTTACAGCAAAGATATTTTTAAACTTCTAAAAAATTCAAAAAAAGTTTACGGGATAGTTGCAACGGCAGGCTTTGCCATAGACCAAAAAGTAGATTTGCTTCAAAATGAAAAAAAAACAACCATTGCATATATTTATGATTCAATAGGTTCCGTTGCGGTAGAACAGCTTATGGATAATATTTGTAACGAAATAAAAAAAACCGCTGTAACTACAATAAGGTTTTCTCCGGGTTACGGTGATTGGGCAATCAATAACCAAAAAAATTTTTTAAAGTGGCTTGCAGCCGATAAAATAGGTGTAAGTTTATCCGAAACATTTCAAATGTCTCCGAGAAAAACCGTTTCCGCATTAGTCGGTATTGAAAAAAACATAAAATAATTATTAATTGGAAATTAGCAATTAGTAATCAACGACAACAACAAACGACAGCTTAGAGCTTAGAGCTTAAAGCTGAAAGTTTAAAGTTTAAATAACGAACGACAATTTTAAAAATTTCTTTTGAAGCACGACTTGTCGCCGCTTATGAGTGCAGAATTTTTTAGAGTAAAAAACTATAAATTCTATTAGTTTTTTAGTCCGTTATGTAGAGAAAATTTCGGTTACCTTATGATGTCCGAAATTTTTGAGTTAACGGACGGCTTTAAAAATTTCAAACGAATGGCGACACTGAGTGCGAAAAAGAGAATTTTTAAAATTATCATTGCTGTAAATTATAAATTGTAGTTTCGGCACTGTCAAAAAGAGAAATATTTTTAAAATTGCCGTTAAACTCTAAGCTTTCAGCTGTCAGCTTTAAGCAAAAATTTTGTTTCACAAATTTTTTCGTTTTTTGTATAATTAAAAACATATTTGTTATAAACTACAAAGGAGATATTTTCAAAATGGAAAGAGTGTATAATTTCTCTGCAGGTCCGGCAGTTTTACCGGAAGAAGTTTTAAAACAAGCAGCCGATGAAATGATGAACTACAAAGGTTCCGGAATGTCCGTTATGGAAATGAGCCACAGATCAAAAACTTATCAAGCCATAATTGATGAAGCGGAAAAAGATTTAAGAGATTTATTAAATATACCGGCAAATTATAAAGTTCTTTTTGCACAGGGCGGTTGCTCGTTACAATTTGCAAGTGTTCCGATGAATTTGATGAGAAACGGAGTTGCCGATTATATTATCACCGGACAATGGGCAAAAAAAGCATTTGCCGAAGCACAAAAATACGGAAAAGCGAATAAAATTGCGACATCCGAAGATAAAACATTTTCTTATATTCCCGACTGTTCCGATTTACCGATAAGTGAAAATGCCGACTATGTTTATATTTGTGAAAATAATACGATTTACGGAACAAAATTTAAACAACTTCCGAATACAAAAGGTAAACCGTTAGTATCGGATGTCTCATCTTGCTTCTTATCGGAACCTGTAGATATTACAAAATACGGTGTAATGTATGGCGGAGTTCAAAAAAATGTAGGTCCTTCCGGTGTTCAAATTTTAATTATCAGAGAAGATTTAATCGGTGAAGGTCCTGCACTTTCATGCACACCTACGATGATGAACTGGAAAATTCAAACCGATAACGGTTCTTTATACAATACGCCTCCGACTTACGGTATTTATATTTGCGGTTTGGTATTTAAATGGATTAAAAAACTCGGCGGACTTGCAAAAATGAAAGAATTGAACGAAGCCAAAGCTAAACTTTTGTATGATTATCTTGACAGCAGCAAGTTATTTAGAGGAACCGTTGTAAAACAGGACAGGTCTTTAATGAATGTTCCTTTTGTTATCGGTAATGACGAACTTGAAGCAAAATTCATAAAAGAAGCAACAGCTGAAGGTTTGGTAAGCTTAAAAGGGCACAGAACAGTCGGCGGAATGAGGGCTTCAATTTATAATGCAATGCCTATGGAAGGTGTTAAAAAATTAGTTGCTTTTATGAAAGAATTTGAAAGTAAAAACATATAACATCAGCAGCTGAGAGTTTAGAGCTTAGAGTTTAAAATATATGTAAAAACGGGAAGATAAATAAAAATCTTCCCGTTTTTTGTATAATATCAGTATGAAAAAAATTTTTTCAATATTTTTAAGTTTATGCTTTCTGTATTGTTTTATATTTATTGAAACAATTACAGCTTTTGTTTTGCCTTTAAATATTGAAATTTTCAATTTAACGGCAGGTAAAATAAACGACAGTTTCTTAACGGAATCAAATAATCCGCAGGTTATATTTATTCAAGACTTACACACAAGTTTATCCGTCCAAAAAAACATATCAAAAATTATTGAAGAAGTTTCAAAAATTTATTCAATAAATAAAGTTTTAGTTGAAGGTTTACCTTATCAAAAAACAGATACTTCTTTTTTAAAAAATCTTGAGCAATTGAATATAACAGACAAGTTGCTTGAAAACGGTTTATTATCTGCGATAGAATATTACTTGCTTACAAACAATAAAAAAATTGAACTTGACGGTTTGGAAAATTGGCAACAATATTTAGACAATATAGAAAAAGCCGCATCAATTTTGCATAATAAAACTTATAAAGACGAACTGTATAAAAATTTTAAAATGGTATTATATAAAAAAATCCCCTACTCAAAAACATTATTAAAATATGTTGATTTTAATATAACCGATTTAAAGTTGATATCAAAGATGAACCAGCCCATATTGCAATTTGACAGTTTACAAAGATATTATCATTTGATAAAAAACAATAATCAAATAAATTTAAAACAAGTAAAAAAAGAGCAAAAACAACTTTTTGAATTATTGAAGACAAAAATAAATTTTGCACAATATAATGAACTTATAAATTCTTCTTCGGGAAAAAATTCCGATAAATACAATAAACTTTTATATTCTTATTTGCAAAATGATAGAGAGTTACAAAGTAAATATACAAATCTTTATAAATATCTTAATAATACAATAAGAATAAAAGAATTAAATACATTAGCTTTAATTGAACAGAAAAACAAATATTTTGAAAATTTTATAAATGATAACAGCATAAATAAAGATATAAAACAAAAATTGTTTATTCTCAAGATGACAAAACTGTTTGAAGATTTTTTAAATTTGGCAATTACCGAACAGGATTACAATTTTTTTAAAACCAATTACGAAAACTACTTAAATTTGGTATCAAAATATTTATCGAATGATTTTGACAAATATTCGAATTTATTTTATACAATTGATATTTTTAGTTATCACGATAATAACATCAAAAGAAATAAAACTTTTGTAGACAGCATTTTAAATTCATTAAAACAAAACAATTCAAAAACGAATATTGTAATTGCAGGCGGTTTTCATACAGATGTTTTAAATGAACTAAAAAAACATAATATTTCCTATTTATTAATAACTCCGTCGGTTAAAAACGATACCGATAACAAATTTTATAACAAAGTAATCGAAAGTACTTACAAATTTAATAAGCAAGCTTTGGCAAAAATATCTTTAATGCTTACCGGAACATCAAATGTTCCAAGCCGAACAACATTTTTATATTTGGCGAAAATAATTGAGATATTAGCCGAAAATAATTATTCGGTCGGTAATATTGAAAATATCGTTTCGAAGTTATCTTCTGAAAATGTATCTGTTTCATGCAAATATACAAATGATAAATTTATTCTTTACTGTAACGGATTGTCAACCGAATTTGATATTAAAAACGGTAATGTAATTGTTGATAATGCAGGTAATACCGTAAATTCAAACCAAGTTGTAATAACATCGGATATTCATGCTGGATATTCGAGATTATTACAACTGTTTGTTTATCAATTGGAACCCCGATTACAAAACAAAAAGTATAATGATTTAAAAGAACTTTATGACGAACTTATCAAAATATATCCGGAATATAAAACCGATAACATCCAAACAGAAAATCAAATTGAAAATGCAATGGAAAATATTGTTATTGATATTTTAAAACAAAAAGGAGACACTTCACTTTATATTCTTGGTGATTTACTCGACAGAGGTGATAAACCGGTAGAAACATTTAACTTTGTAAAAAGAATTTTTAAAACGGGAAAAGCAGAATTTGTAACAGGCAATCACGATTTATATGCTTTTATGAATTTGCTCGGATTACATTTGCCTTTTTATGAAAACTATAAAGGAATATCTAATGATTATACGGTAAAGATTGCAGGTAAATATATAAATATTCAACAACTTTTAAAAGATAAAAGAGCTCAAAAAGATAAGAATGTTAATTCCAAAATATATTGGGCAAAAGTGCTCTCGCAATATATGGAATATGCCGATACAAGGCAGCAAACAATATGGAACAAAAAGGAAACAGAATTTCAAAAATTGTTTACGGATACATTTGCTTCGGAATTTGAAAATGACAAAACACTTGATATGTTACATAACCCTACGGGTATTTTTAAACGAGATGAAATATTACTTAATTTTCATAAAAAATTTTTCGGCAAAAATGTCGGTACAACCGTTTATACAGGTATACGAGCCGTAGGTAAAATGTCTGTAAATTGGTGGTTTGAAAGAAAACAGGAATTGGACATTCTTTCAAAAAAATATCCTCAATATCAACAGTATTGGCAACAAGTAAACGATTTAACAAATACCATTATATCCGATCAACAAGAAATGATTGATAAACAGTATGAACAAGGTAATTGGCAATGGGTTGTTGTTGATTCGATAATGTTCGGTAATTATAAAACTACCTGTTGGAACGGGCTTGATTGGGCATATCATGCAAAATGGGGTGCACAAGACAGAGGCTTTATCGGTTACAGGGACGAACAACTAAAAAACGAAAACAAAGAAGGTATTGATAATGTTTCTTATCTTGAAGATACATTATTTTTAGAAATGGCTGAATTTTATAAAAATAATTTTTATATGTATAAAATAGACAATAACGGTATATGTTACATGCATTCTGTTTTACCTGTCGATGAAGATTCCGATGTTGCAATAGGTTATGTCAACAGTGAAGGCAATTTTCACACGGGTATAAAAGGGTTTATTTATAAAGGTGTTCATTATGAAGGAATAAATTTATTAAAAGGTTTTGATGCTATGTCCGAAGATATAAGAAATTATGATATTTCTTCGAATAACTTATCGGAAATATACGAAGCATTAACTATAATCACATCAATTTATGCAGATAACACAACACAAATAAAACCCGCAAACGTAAAAGGAATGAAAGAAACCGGTTTTGCAAAAATATTTTCAAAAATAGGTTTGGGAACCGTGTTTGCCGGACATAACCCGATAGAAAAGCTTGAAAAACAAAATGTAGAACAAATAGAATATAAAGTTGTTAAAGTTTTAGGGATTAAAATCAAAATACCTATCCTTGTAAATGTCGACAAAAGTATGTCAAAAGGTTATAAAAATCAGGGACTTACAAGAACGGTAAATAATAAAGGCATATCAACTTTGTATTTTGAAGACGGTGATACTTATACTGTTTCAAAAACAGACGATATTGATTCTTTTGATTTTACAATAAGTAAACTTTATAACAATATTTTAATTCCGTTATTTAAAAATTATGCAAAAAGTATTAATAACTCCAAAAAAATAAACAAAAGAAATTCTTTAATTATTCTTCCGCTTCAAGTTTCCGAAAAGTTTGAAAATTTACAAAGCATAGACGGTATAGAACACTTAGATAAATTGCATACTCAAAATGTATCTGCTACAGGGCTTGTAATTTCCGATAAAAAGTTTGATACAAATTTATTTGAAACAAGTACTTTGATTGACAAAATAACAATAAAACTTACAAACAAAGAAATTCCGGTAAATATTTATTTAAATAAAATTGCCGTTGCAAAAGGCACGGTTGATATTATATGGGCAGAATATGATTCAAAAAACATTGAAGATAAAAACATTGAAAACACTGTTAAACAAGAATTGATGAACAAACTTATTAAATCAAATATAAACTATGAATTAAACAATTACATAAACATATTGTTGGCAGATAATTCAAATTTATTTGAACAAATAAAAACTGCCGATATAAGCAGCAACCTGATAGAAACCTTATATGATACATTCGGTTTTATTCCGCCGCTTGTTTATATCGACAGATTAAATATTATTGATGATACACACAAAGAAAACCCTTCACAAACCATAATAGATATGCTATCTGCCGCATAATAATCAATTCCTTTATTTTTTAATATTATTTATGCTGCAGTTAATATATTAACTACATTTTTAATATCGTCAAAATTTTCTTTTTCAAAATCTATGTTACCTATTTTTTTATCTGCAAAAAGAACTAATAATTCAAATGTAGCTGCTTTGGCAATATTACCATCTTTATCAAATTTAATTTCATTTTCCAAACCTATTCCTTTCAATAGTTTTTGTGCTGTTTCAATATCAGAACTATCTAAGCAATATGCAAGGTCATAAACAAAATCTATAAGATCTTCCGCACTCATTTTTTGTTTTATAGGTTCAATTATCTTAATTATCTCATCAACAGATTTTTGTTGTTCATCATTTAATTCAATAAGTGCATTTCTTTCCACCATCTTTTTTATATTTCTATCTGCAAACCCTAACGGATTTTTTGTATTTATCCATACGGCTTTCAATATTGTTTCATAATAAACTTTTAATAATTGTTTTTCATTTTTATTTTGCTGTTCTGCTAAATTTTTTATTTTATTTTCAAATAATTTAAGTTCATTCGTTTCGTCTATTTTTAATTCTTTTCTTAATGATTCTATATCATTATTGTTAAGTTTATTTTTTAAATCATTAATTTTCTTCGCTTTTTCTTCATCGGTTCCGGTAAGTTCAATTATATTTTCTTTTGGCAATTCAAATACAAAATTTTCTATTAAATCTTCATCAATATCATTATTAAAAAACTTAACAAAATTTATAACCAAACCGTTTAATAACTGCCTTACCTGTAAGAAATCTCTTCCTTTAACAAACTCTTTTAAAATTGCACCGTTAATAAATACGGTTTCATTACTTGATTTAATGTTGTTAAATTGTTTAAGAGAATCAATATCCGGTAAAATACGACAACTGTTTTGAACATCAATTTTTTCATTTAACGAATAATTTTCGTATTCCGTAACGGATTTAACACCTTTTCCGTCAACGTATGTTATTATATGTCCCGCAAAACCTAATTTATAAGCATTTTTTATTTTAGTATCTGTTTCGCTATATTCTATTATTACACTTATCCCGTGTTGAGCTAAATTATTTATACAACTTTTAATAACATACTCATCTTTTCTATCAAAATATTCAGCCGGTAAGCTTATTGTTTTATTTCCTATTTTTCCCATTATATCAAGTTGCATATCTATGTCTTCTCTTTTGCCTTCAAGCATAACAACCAAATTTCTATTCATAACCCCGGTTAAAGCTTTAACAATGTTTCTTGCAGCAGATACAAAGTCGATTGTTGTCTTTACCACTCCATTATTATTTATAGCTAAGTCAGAACTGTTATCTGCAATAACTACCGACAAATTATTACTTTTAACTCCAAAATTATTTAATATAACCGATAAATCGGATGTAATTTCGTCGATATTTTGTTGCGGTGTAACATAAATTACCCCCGTTGCTTCATCCACATAAACCGGTCTTGCATTGTTTTTTATACCGGAAGGGGTAGGTTTTATTTTTTTCGGTAATTGGATATCTTCATTTTCTAAAACAGAAACATATAATGTTATTTTGTTATTTTCCTCATCAAAAACAGCTCTTTTTTGTTGAGGAATATTATCATCTTCAACATAAACCAAATCTACATAAACAACATTGTCATTAACCGTTCTCGTTATGTCGTTAATAAACGATTTTAAGAAATATACACCGCTTTCAAAGATTTTGGCAAAATTACTTTTTTCCGACTTTACCGTTACCGTAGATTCTTGTTCAGGTTTTATTTCCTCTTCTTCAGCTAATTCAAGTACTGCTTGTGCCGTAACTTTAACATTATGTTTAAGCCCTTCTTCCGCTTGTTTTTTTACCAATTTCATTCTATTCTCATTATTAAGAACTTCTTTCCTTAATATTTTATATACGTCTTTTAATGTAACGGAATCTTTATTTAACCCCATTCTTATTGTATTTAGTCCGATTTCTTCCAATAAATCTATAACATCTTGTTTCATTTGTTTAGATTTATTTGCATATACCGATAAATCCAAATATTGATTTGCATATCCTACTTCGTTATCATACCACACGGCAAGCTGAACCGTTTTTCCGTCTGCACTTACCATTGTTTGATCTGCCTGCACTATTCCGGCTTCCGTTCTGCCTACAATGTCTGCTACTTTTAATTGTCCTTCTTCGTATCCCAATACTCCGTTATATTTCCCTTGACTTGCTTTCTTTAATATCTCATTTACTTCCGTCGCTCCGCCTTTTATCGGCTCTTCCAATTGTATCGTTACATCAAGTATCGAACCGTCCATTACACCGCTTACTCTATTTACATTACCTATTATTTGACCTTTTAAATATTGCAATCCCGGTAATTTTACGGTTGCTTTAAATGCTCCACTGGAATGCGGTTCAAAACCGTATTCTTTATCCCCTTCCGAATTTGTTCTCGAATGAGCTCCGCCGAACCGAACTGATTGTATCCTGCCGTTTTCGCTTATCGGCAATAATACACTCTGTAATGCATTTGTCGAACAACTTGCTCCGCTGAATATTCTGTCATTTTTATATGCTTCCCTTGTCCCGTTTGTATATGTTGCCATCTCTCCCGGAGCCGACAACACTACCATATCCGCTCCTTGTTTTATAAATACTTCCGCCTCTTCTTCAGTTTTATATTTTCCCGATGTGTTTAACACTGTTTTACCGGTAAAATCAACATCCTCGGGATTATATGTTCCGAACACCGCTACCTTTGATACTTTACCGGTTTTGTTACTTACTATCTTTAAATAACCGCCGAAAGCAGGATTATCTTTATATTTATTAATATCGTCATAAGTCAATTCACTAACATTATACCATTCTACAGTTCCGTCAAAATCACCGTGAACTCCTTTGTTATCCGTTTGAACTTTTAATCCGCTGTCGTGTGCTATTTCTTTCGGCAAATTTTCTTTTGCTTTCCCTTCTATATATCTTGGACTTACAGTTATCATTGACAATTCAACATCTTGTCTTTCCGCTAACTTCCATACAACCGGCTGACCTATTCTGCCAAGTGCGGCATATACCGCATAATTCGGTTTACCACTAACATTATCACCTAATTTTTCTTCCAACACTCTTAGTTCTTCAATATAATCAGTTTCATCGACAAGTTCTTTTCTTTGGTTATCAAGTTTACCTACTTCATCACTAACCTCATCTATAGTTTCAAAATCATTTTCTCTGTTGATATAATTTTCAATATTTCCGTTATTTATATTTTCCAAAAGCATCCAAATTATATTTCTGTATTGTTTACCCCAATCACGAACATCGTGTTTATCATTTTGATATTTATGGAATTTTTCCGTTATATCATTTGCAATTTCTCTTAAATCCATTATTGCACCGTCTTCAATTGCACCTGATAAATAAACCAATTCACTATTGCTTAATTTATCCAATTTCAATTCAAATGCACTTTCTTTTTCGTTATATTGATATGATTTCTTAAGTATATTCGTCAATGTTTTATCAATATCTTGCGATTTTATTAAATTTACCGCAATATTTATGTCTTTATTATTTTGTGCGGCAACTTCTATTGCAAAAACCAAAGCATTGTATTGTTGCTGATTTCCAGTATTTTTATAACCGATAAAATTAAATCTCTTTGCGGTATCTTCATCTACCGTAAATACTATATTATCACTCGGTTTTGAATTATTTATAACGGCTTGTATTTCTTCAACAGAACCTATATTATATTGTTTTACATTTTGTTTGTTAATCAATTCTTTTACCTGTTTTGTTGCTTTTTCGGGTAATGTTACTTTCTGTTTGGCTTTTTTTGTATCTCCTACCATTCCATGGGACCCTAAAGCTGCCATTTTACCGCCGACAAGCTGTGCCGCTTCTTGTTGTTCGGCAATATGGTCCACACCTTTGCCGTCTTGAATTGCTTCCTTTATACCGACAGCACCTGCAACCAAAACATCGGTTGCAACATTTACCTTTGATATTACACCCTGTTCCAATAAACCTTTATCAGTTATTTCTTTTTCTATTTGTTCAAATTTATTTCTTGCTGCTTCATAATCAAATTTTTCATCTTGTTTTGCTTTTTTCTCAATGTCCTCTCTGGCTTCATCAAGCAAAGTTTTCCATTTAATAGCAGCTTTTGTATCATTCATTGGCACACCGCTTGCATTTTCTTTTTCTCCGCCGGCATCATTAAATCTTTTTATCAATTCCTGGGGAACAGCAGAGGCACCATGCAGAACCAAAGGAGTTTTTATTCCGTTTTTATAAAGTTCATAAGCAATTTCAGCTATTAACATAAATTGAAGTTGAGGATTATTTTTATTTGCACCGTGTGCGGTTCCGACCGCAATTGCAAGCGAATCAACATTTGTTGCTTTAACAAAATCCAAAGCTTGTTCCGGTGTTGTGTAACCTTGATCACCCAAATCTACGGCACCGATTTCAGCTTCAACTCTTGCACCTTTTTTATGTGCATATTCTACAAGTTCTTTTGTTGCCTGTTTATTTTTCGAAATTTCTTCTTTTGAATAATCAAGCATTACAGAACTGAACCCCATGTCTATGGCTTTTTTAGCCACATCAATATTTTTTGCATGATCCAAATGCAATATCATTTCGGATCCCGGCATTGTTGCCGCTATCATTTTGTATGTTTCTACCAAATAATTAAATTTTTCCATTCCCATAGGGTTATCTGCACTATAGCCGAAAGCTCCTTCGCTTATTTCTATCATTAAAGGAGTGTTTGTTCCTTCCGTCGCAGCATTAACTATTGCCTGCAGCTGATCCAAATTATTCATGTTATATGCCCCGATAGCATAACCGCCTGCTTTTGCACTTGCTAATAAATCTTCGCTTACAAAAGTTTCTGCAGGTCCTTCGGGAACATTTAATATGTCGGTTTGTGCCAATTTAGTTGTTAAATCTACTATACCTTTGGCAACTTCGTTTCCTTTGTCAGCCTCATTTTTTATTGTTGTCATTTTAGCACTATTTGTCATAACATCGTTTCTAAATACTTTATAAATATCTTCTAATGTTACGGCTTTATTTTCAAGTTCTTTTGTATCTGCTTCCGCCGTTTTTAAAAGTTTAAGCATATTATCTTTCATTGTACCGTACATACCTGCATAATAAGACAAATCCAGATATTGGTTTGCATAACCTACTTCGTTATCATACCACACGGCAAGCTGAACCGTTTTTCCGTCTGCACTTACCATTGTTTGATCTGCCTGCACTATTCCGGCTTCCGTTCTGCCTACAATATCGGAAACATTTGATTTTCCTTCTTTATACCCCAATACACCTTTATATTTGCCTTCACTTGCCTGTTTTAATATTTTATTTACTTCTTCGGCTCCGCCTTTTATAGGTTCTTCCAATTGTATCGTTACATCAAGTATCGAACCGTCCATTACATCACTTATTCTGTTTACGTTTCCTATTATTTGCCCTTTCAAATATTGTAAACCCGGTAATTTTACCGTCGCCTTGAATGCTCCGCTGGAATGCGGTTCAAAACCGTAATCTTTATCTCCTTCCGAATTTGTTCTTGAATGGGCTCCTCCAAAACGAACGGACTGTATTTTCCCATTTTCACTTATCGGCAACAATACGCTTTGTAATGCATTAGTTGAACAACTTGCTCCGCTGAATATCTTATCACCTTTGTATGCTTCCCTGGTTCCGTTTGTATATGTAGGCATTTCTCCCGGAGCTGATAATACAACCATGTCAGCACCTTGTTTTAAAAATACTTCGGCTTCTTCTTCATTCTTATATTTGCCGGATGTATTTAATACTAAAAGATTACTAAAATCAACATCTTCCGGATTGTATGTTTGAAATACTGCAACTTTTGATACTTTTCCTGTTTTGTTACTTACCATCTTTAAATAACCTACAAAAGCATTATTACCTTTATATTTATTTATATCTTCATCAGTTAATTCATTATCTTTATACCATTCCACCGTTCCGTCAAAATCACCGTGAACACCTTTATTGTCTGTTTGTTTCTTTAAACCACTGTCATGGCTTACCGAATAAGGGATTTCTTCTTTGCTTAATCTCGGGCTTACGGTTATCATCGACAATTCAACATCTTGCCTTTCTGCCAATTTCCAAACATCGGGTTGTCCTATTCTGCCACCTGCAGCATATACGGCATAATTCGGTTTATAATTTAATTTTCCCATTACGGATTTTTCAAGTTGCCTTAATTCATTAACATAATCTATATTGTTTGTTTCAGATAAAAATTGACCTTTGGAATTTAATATTTCCATTTCATTTATTACTTCTTTCAAACTTTCTGCATTATCTTCATTCTGCTCGATATTTTTACCGTTTTCCTTATAATATTTTGAAAGTATTTCATACTGAACGCCATAAGTTTTTTGTGCAAGTTTTATTAAAGCATCTTCATCCTGTTTAAGCATATCTTCTTTAAACTGTTCATCTGTTTCTATTTCATAAATAAGTCCGTTTGTAACTGAGGGCATTAAATTTCTTTCAATTAAAAAAGTTTCAAAACCGTCTAATGTTTCAAACAAATTCGGATAAAAAATACCGGTACTGAAAAATGAAAAAGTCGAAGAAAAAACTTTTATGTTTTTATTTATTTCTTTCAATATTTTTTCGGCATCAAAAACTGCTTTTTCGTTTTGTTGCTTAGCCAAAGAATTCACTTTTATATTGTCTCTTGTAATTATTATTTGTGTATTACCGTCGGAAAGTTGTAATTTTTGATTTTGTTTATCATATTCATAAGTTATTTTTTGTTCTTTTGTTTCATTTATCACTTCAATAAAACGAACCACATCATCCAAATTAAAATTATTATTTTTTTGTATTTGTTTTAACAATTCAATTACATAACTTTGTTCCAAACCGATTAAAGAAATTGCTGCAGATGCCAATGTTTGAGATTCGATTTTTGCTTCTTCCTTAACGGCGTTTTCATATTTTTCATAAGTGTTACCGATTCTACCGGAAACCGTAGGTGTAATAACCGCATAAGAAATATTATTTTTTAAAAGCAAATCAGTTAAACCTTTAGTATGATACCCACCCGTAATGACAACCAAAATATTTTTACCGCTAACCAATGAAGAAAAAGAACCTGCAGGGGCCTCCGAACCGTTACCTTTTTTAATATTTATTTTCTTAATAAACACTTCATTTCTGTAATCGTTAACATTATAATATTCATTTATGAGAGGAATTCTTTCAACAAGTTCCATCATAGATTTATTGTAAAAAGAATACTTATTCCATAAACTTATAAAAGAATCTATCTTTTCGGAAAAATATTGACGATTATCCGCAGAAATGTTCGCAATCATAAAATCTTTAAAATATTTAAAAAAATCAGTCAAAAAAGAAATTTCAAGTTCGGCTTTATTTTTTGATAAGGCACCTCTTATCTGTTCCGTTAATGACCTTTCTTCATTTATAAGCTCAACCGGATTAATTTCTTTATAAATTTTTGTAGCTTCAACAAAATCCTGTAATTGTTTTGTTGCATATTTTTGTTTATATTCAGAAGGCAGAGCAACTAAAGAGGCAATTAAAGCATCTACATCTGATAAATTATTTGTATTTGTAATTATTTTATTATATTCTTCGTAAGAAAGTTCCTTTTTTAAAACTTCCATCAAAGCTTTTAAATCTTTAGAAAGATTCTTTAATTTAATCCTGTTTTGTAACTGATATGCTTTCAAATATTTATTTATATTCGGATAATCATTAACCGTCATTTCTACAATATTTCCATATTTGTTGTTTGAAGATCTTGAATTTTTTTTCAAATAAGCAAACAACAGCTTATAATATTTACCGGTATCAATTTTACCCGCATCATGTTTTTGAACAACCTCAGTAAAATTTTTATTATTACTGCTTAAATATTTCTTTTGATATATTGAAAGTTCTTTTTCTATTTTATCAAGTTTATCTAAAATTTCAGGTTTATCACCTAAAATTTTGGCAAGCCTTTTTATATTTTCTTTATGCAAATTTTTATCTTCCAACGGTAAAATAAAACTTTGTTTATCGTTATTAACACTATAAATTTCAGCACCGGTAAGCTTACCGTCTTTTATTAATTGATTTATAATTGCATTTTTTAAATCAGGATTTGCAATATTTGAAAGCCAATTCGTATTTACTTCGTTATAAGCTCCTTCAAGATACACATTTTTTATCGAATAATTATCAACTAAAGCTTTTATAATTGAATTTATGTTTTGTTGAACACCGGGATGCATGTGAAAATCCTGAATATTCAACACAACGGTATCGGAATTAAAATTTTTTAGTGCCGTAACTTTAGCAAAATTTTTTAAAATACCGGCATCATTTATTTTAAAAGCATCTATTGAGTTTGAAGAAGATAACGGAATTGTTGCGGCTTTTATGTCAACGGTTACTATAGAAAAGACAAACACTACGGAAACTAATACCGATACAAATTTTTTAAACATAATATATTCCTCCAAAAAATTATAAAAATATTTTTTATATTATAGCATTTTAGATATAAAATATGAAGATATTGTTTATTTTGAATTTAATAAAATTCCGGAATATTCGTAGTCCAATATTTTTTCAATTTCTTTATATTTCGGCATAATATTTTGTATAAAATTATAAAATTGTTTTGAGTGTCCCATAAAAAGCAAATGGGTAAGTTCGTGCAAAACTACATATTCCACACATTCCGGTTTTGTTTTGTAAAGTAAAAGGTTTAAGGTTATTTTTCTTTCTTTGGGAAGACAACTGCCCCATTTACTTTTTAAGACTTTTGCTTTAAGTATAGGTTTTGCAATATTATACTTTTGAATTTCCGGATAATATTTATCGAGAGTTGTTTCGAAATATCTTAAAGCATTTTCACAAAAATATTTTTCATACTGTTTTTTTATATAAGCATTGTCATTATATTTTGTAGAATAAATACAAATTGTAAAGCCATCTTTTATTACTTTATCAACGGTTGATTGATAAACGAAAACAAAATATTTTATACCCAAAATTGTAACGACACCACCGGAAAAAACCGTATCTTTTACTGTTTCGTTATCTTTAAATTTAAGAATTGTTTTTTCAATCCATTTCTTATGTTCGGTAATAAATTTTAAAATTTCACCAAAATCGGCTCTTAAAGGAACAGATAATTCTATTGTAGTATCGGGTAATATTTTTAAATATAAATTTCGTATTCGCTTTCTTTTAAGTGTAATATCAACCGTTTTCCCGTTAAATAATTGTAATGGAATTGTTCCCGTCATTTATTTAAACAAATTTCTCTGTAATTGCAATATTTACACAAATAGCTTTTTTGAGTTTTTTCAAAGCATTCTTTGTCTTTTGGAATATTTTTATTTATATCGGTTAAATATTGATACATTTGGTTTGTTTCTTCAACAACCTGTTCGGATAAAAGATGTAAATCGTTTTCGGTTAAAGTTACGTTATATTCTTCAAAAGCAGGTTGTAAATATGATATTGTCGGGAAAACATTTTCATGGCTTACATTAAAATGGTAGCATGCCCATAATGCATAACCTATTAACTGTCTTGAATGTTTTGCTATATCTTTCTTACCTGTTTTCCAATCAAGTATAAAAATTTTATCTTCGGTAGGAATTAAAAAATCAACTTTACAGTATGCTTTATAATTATTTATCCTTGTTTCACCGAAACCGTCCGGCTCTATAATCCAACAGGGACTTGTTTTTATTGCCGTTTCAAATATCCACTTTAACCTTGTGCTGTATAAAAAATTATTAAGAATTTCTTCTATTGCGGGAAACAATGTTGTTTCATCTATTTTTTCTGTTTGTTGATAGTAAACTTCACTGAAAGTTTTACTGTTACAATATAACTTTGTTTTATTTAAAGTATACTGTAAAAATCTTTTTTTATCTATCGGTTTTGCCGTTTTTTGCAAACGAATAAGCAAATCCCGTATAGTATCATGAACAATATTACCTATTTCCAGTGCAGTTGATGTTAATGCTTTTAATTGCTGTATTTTTTCAACAGAAATCTCTTTGTCGTATTTGCCGTAATAATCATAAAAATATTGTCGTTTACAATTTAAAAATTTATCGTATCTTGATATTGACCAACCTAAAATATCTGTATAGGGAAACCTTTTTATTTTTGGTATTTCCATTATTTTTGTTCCTCTGAAGTTTGCTGAGTTTCCTGTTTCTGTTCGGTTGCCGAGCCGGTATTTGTATCTTTTTTATTGCCGCTGAATAAACTTGATAGCTGGTTAATTACCTTTGTCTCTGCCGTTTGCTGTGCTTGTTGCTTTGAAGTTTCCTGTTTTTGTTCGGTTGATGTATTTGCAGTAGCAGTAGATGTATCAGTTTTTGTTTTATCTTCTTTTTTACCGCCGCCGAATAAATTTGATAATTGATTAATAACCTTTTCCGATTTCAGTGCATTTGTAACGGCTTTTGCAACATCAAAATCGGTTTTCGGGTTTTCAATGGTTCCTGTAATTTTAAAGGCAGTATATTCCGCAGGGACTACACTTAAATTCAATTTTCTGTTAGCAAAATTAACTGTTCCGGTAACATCAATTCCGGTAATAGGCATTTTAAAATTACCTCTGTTTATTTGCAAATTACCGTTTGTACTTACAGCATCAAGCACGAATTTATCAAAATGAATTGAATCTTTAGAAGATTGTGCCGCCGTTCCTTTTATATTATTTGCAATAATAAAAATATTTAATAAGGATTTTGCGGTTTTATTTGTTGCAAATGTCGATACTTTTGTAATTTCACCGTCGTTAAAATTACAATTTGCCGTTCCGGATAATCTGCTGCAAGTTTCGGTTATGGAATTCAATGCGGTTTTTAGAGTGAAATTTTTAGCATAAAAATAAGGGATATTTATTGTTGAAATTTTAACATCGGTATTAAGGTTAATATTAAAACCGGCAGATTGTTGTTTATTTGTCGAAGATGTTTTTATATTTTTGTTATTTACGGATTCTTGTTCGAATTGAGGAAATTTTTCCATTATCAATTTATCCATTGTCAATTTTACCGTTATGGTTTTATTGATGAAAGAACCTGCCAAATCAAAACTGCCGTCGTTAAATTTACCTGTAGCTTTTTCAACTGAAATATTATTTTTGGATTTAAATACTGCCTTTAAATCAACATTCTTAAAATTTATGCAATCCTGATAAAAAAACGAAACTTTATTTAAATTTATATTACCGCTGAAATCGTTTGTCGTTAAATAAAGGTTTGTATTAATATTTCCGGACACATCTTGTTTTGTTAAACTTTTTACAAATTGATTTAAAGTAAGGTTTGCTGCAATATTTAAGGCATATTTTAAATTTTTATTCCAATCAAGGTTACCCGAAATATTTGCAGTTGAATCGTTAAGTAAAATATTAAGTTTGTTTATTTTTGCCGTTTTTGTTTGCATTTGGAGCACGGTATCTAATTTTGCCGTTATTTTGGGTATAATAATATCAGTTTTTAAATCATAAAAAGGTTTTATATCTTTATTCGATAAATTTTCAACGACACAATTGGCGGTTATCAAAATATTATTCGGTTTTGTTACGGAAGCATTACCTGAAAATACACCGCTATTGAGTTTTGCCGATATTGTAGGTATTTGTATATTAATATCTTTGATATCTTTATCGCTTTTGAAATCTATTTTATGTAAAGCTTCGGTAGTATTAAGTTTTATCGTTGCATTTGAATTTAAGTTTGTTATATTTAACGAACTTACGGAAATGTTAATGTTTTTTAATTCCAAACTACCGTCAATTAATGTTTGATTTATTTTCATAACGGATTTTAAATTACCGTCCAAATTATATTGAGGGAAAAAATTCTGAAGCTGTTTTAATGCAATATCAACATTCATATCAAAATCATACTGCATATTTTCTTTATCCCAACCTACAAGCCCTTTAAGTTCTGCTTTTGACGACGGTAAATTCAAACTGAATTTTTCTATCTCTGCGGTTTTACTTGAAAGGTCAATTTTTGCATCGGTTACAAAATTAAGTTCCGATATATTAAAAACTAAATTTGAACTTGTAAAATTGCCGAAAGTTTCATTCGATAGTTTTTTTATCGATAAATTTAATTTTATTTCCGGTTTATTCAAGTTAAAAAGTTTACCCGATACATCAAATTCGGTTTCTTTTATTGTTGTAAATAACGAATTTATTTCAACTGCAAGTTTATCAAAATTAAAATCACTCAAATTTATTTTTGCATCAAATTCTAAAGGAAACTCAATTTCACTTTTATCCTTAACATAGGTAATATTGAAATTTCCGTTACATTTAAAATAATCGTTAAGAGAAAAATTTAAAAGTTTTATATTAGTATTTGCCATTTCAAAAGTTAAATTTTCGGCTAAATCTTTATACGAAATTTTAGAATCTTTTATCTCAAGTTTTTTTATTTCAAATGATATTGAACTTGATTTTTCTTCTTTTACGGTATCTTCTTTTTTATCTGAATTTTTGCTGTCTGTAAAATCAGCAAAGTTAAAAACACCGTCTTTATCTTTTATAACATAAACTTCGGCACCGTCGCAAATTATTTTTGTAAATTGTATCTTTTTTGTTATTAACGGCAATAATGCTACTTTTACGGTTAAATGATTTGCCTTAATAAAAGTTCCATCGTTAAATGTTGTTTTTTCCGACATTGCAAAATTGTGTAATGTAATACCTACAACGGTAAACGAAATTTTATCCAAACTTACTTGCCTGTTATAATTATTTTTTACAAATTCAACTACATAACTTCTTATTTTATCTTCCGGGAAATATTTTTTTAATGCAACATATCCCGCAACCGTAAGCAAAAAACAAAATGCTATCAAACTTATTAAAATAATTTTAAATTTTTTCATTTTCAATTACCATTTATTATTGTGTATTTTTTCTTTTTTATATTTATCTTTCGGTGTGGCTGTCCCTTCAAAATAGCCTGCCGGTATAATATTTAGCGGAATAATATTTTCCGGCAAATTAAATAATTCTTGAATTGCCTTTACTTTTTCATCAAAAGGATAAACGGCACACCATACCGCACCCAAACCTAAAGAATTTACGGCAAGCAACAAGTTTTCCGTTGCCGCAGAACAATCCTGTTCCCAAAATTTGTCACTTATTTTATTATTACCACATACTATAAAAGCCAAATTCGAATCTTTTGCATAACCTGCGTTAGGTGCAATTTTTGCAAGTTTTTGCAATGTTTTCTTATCGGTTACAACAATAAACTCCCAAGGTTGCTTATTCATTGCCGAAGGTGCTGCCATTGCCGCTTTTAAAATTAAATCTATTTTTTCAGGTTCAACCTTTTTATCGGTGTAATTTCTGATACTTGTCCTTGAAAAAATATTTTCAATACTTTCATTTGTTTGTGCATAAACCGTTACTGCAAAAAAACATAACATCAATAATACAATTTTTTTCATATTTTCCTCCTTAATAAATAACGATATTTTCTTTATTGATTTCTTTTTGAAAACTTTTCGGAAGTTGTTCCAAAATAAAAATATCTACTAAAAACGGGATATTGCTGTCATTAATTGCTTGTTTTATATCGTAAAGAGAATATTCTATTTCATCAAAATTTCTTATTGCCAAATCCAAATCGCTACCGCTGTGAGCTTCATTTTTTATTCTGCTTCCGTAAGCCAATACTGTTGCTTCGGGGCAATATTTATCAAATATTTGTCTTAAAATTTTAAGATGTTTTTCTTCTATAAAAAGTTTAGTCATTTTCTATTACAATTTTTAACTTTTCAACATCCGCTAAAAAACTTTCAATTAAAATTAATGTTTTTTGTGCAAATTTAATACCATAGTCATGGGCGGTATTGTTTCTGTTATCCCTATATTCAAACCATCTTTCAACGGTTTTTTCATCCAACAAAGAATGTTTATGTGCATACCTAAAAATATCTTTAAATGATAAAGCATCTATGGCTTTTTTTGTTGCAAAATAAGGTATCAATTTTTTCTTAAGCAATTTACCGCTTTGTTCCAATGTTATTTCAAAACTTTTTACTAAAGAATTTCTATACATTTCATAATATATGGTTCCTTCTTTAGCAGAATTTATCATAACATAGGATTTTCTTAATGTATCAATACATTTCTGTAAAAATTCCGTATTAATTTGTCCCATTAACCAGCTCCAATTATTTTGCTATATTATAACATAATATTGACAATTTTCAAGTAATAAAACCTTTGTTTCATAACTCGGATTGTTTTCAATATTATGATAATTCTTTTAATAGAATCTCATAAGCTTCTTGAACACTTCTGAACATAGCAACTTTAGCTTGCTTTTCTGCTTCTGACAAATCCATATTGGCATCCGGATGATATTTTTTAGCAAGTCTGTAATAAGCTGTTTTCAATGCTTTTATATCTGCTTTTTCATTTAATCCTAATATCAAATAATATTTTAATAATTCTTGAGGGATATTAGATATACCGCCAAAATTATCATTGCCAGAAAACACAAAATAATATTCTGATAATATTGCATTAAAATGAACAGTTTCTAATCCCGAACTCAAAAATATGTTTTTTAATAATTTTATTAGCTTACTTTCTAAAAAAGATTTAGCAGATAGTATCTTTAATGTTTGATGTAATAAAATAATAATATCTTGAGTGTCTGTTATATAATTTTTAATTAAAGATATTATATCTTCCTGTGAAATTATGTTAAATTTATGCCAATTATCGCTTATGCATTTTTTTACATAATCTTTATCACTTAGTAAAGTTTCATATTGATTTGTGAATATATCTTTAGAATAATCTTTAATTAAACTTTCTATGTTCTTAAATATTAATATTTGTATTGCTAATATATATTTAAAATTATGAGCTTCAAATAATGTGTTATCTGAAATATCCGCACCACATTTTTTACAAACTTGAAACTTCCCTACAACAACATTTATGTATCCGCATTTCTTACAAATGGATAAATTATATGAAGTTTTACATAAATCACATACTAATGATTTTTTGTCATAGATTAATCTTGTTGAAAAACAATTAGGACAAGTAAACAATGGGTTTAATGTTCCACATCGTTCGCATTTATTATCATAATTTGATACTGGTTTTATCTCTTTCCCACAACCTGAACAGTATATAAAAGAATTTAATGTTAGTGAAAAATCGTCCTCATTTGTTTTTATTTTTTTAAACTTATATTTATCTCTATGTTCTTCTTGTGTTAATATTTTACTGTCTAAAAATTTTAAAGTATCTTTAATAATTTTTTCTAAATCAACTATGTTTTCTTTTAAATCCATTACCATAAAATTAATCCTCTATTTGAAGCTTAGGTTTTATATAATCTTCCAATTCGGATAATAAATTGTCCCTTATTTTATCATTAATCAAGAAGAGATTATTTTTTAATTCATTACAAGCCGGTTCTAAAGATTTTATTGTATTATCTTTGATAGCTTGTTCTATGTTTTTAATTTTTTCTTCTACTCTTTTAGAATTTATACCAATACCAATTTTTTTCAAGAGGACTTTTATTTTATCTGCCTGTCCTGCTAAAATAAATCCACCAACAGCAGCTCCGAATATCCACCCTGCAGGATTGGATGCTATTAATGTTCCTGTTAATATTGAACCAGCACCTATAACTACATTTGTTGCAGTATCTAAATTTATAATATTATCGTCTTTTTTCACTGCCAAATTTATATCCTTTGTTTTAAAAGTTTCTTTTAATGCTTCTTCCATTATTCTTTTACTTATACCACCCTCTATATTCATTTCTAATAAATATTCCTGTATAAAAGTAAAATACTCTTTTGTAAGTTTTTTAGTTTCTCTGTCAAGCTTAGTATAAATTTCTTTTTGAATATATGATTGCCTTAAATTTAAATATTTTTTTATTTGTTCATTTATATGTTCTTCTTTAGCATCTATTGTATCTGCATATTTACAACTTTCTCTAATAAAATCAAAATCAAAAATATTTAAACTATTTGATATTTGCTTTGGAACATTATTTATTTTATCTATCTTATTTTTTGTTTCATATTGAAAAATATGTATTTTATCAACATAATCATTTCTAATTTTTCTTATTATTTCTTTTTCTACATTTTCGTAGTAGTTCAATATTACTGGTTTTATTTGGTCATTAAAAATTGACAAACCTTTTTGTTTTTGTTGATATATAAGTTGTTCCTTTATAATTCTTTTTCTTCTGTCTATTTTTTCATCTATATAACCACGATAAAAATAAAGCATAATAAAAAAAATTAATAGAAATATATTGAAAATTGGTAATATTTTATTTATATTAAAAATGAGAACTAATATTGAAAATATTGGAATTGAAAATAGCCAAAAAGAGAAATATTTTTTATACAAAGGTTTTTTAACATGTTTTTTAAAAGCTTTAAACTCTTTATTATATTTCTCCTTATATTTCTCCTCAAAAGTTTTATTAAATTGATTTACTTTAGTATTTAATAGTGTTGTGTCGAAAGACAATGTAGGTAAATTAATATTGGAAATAAATTTTTCTTCATTAAAAAAATAATCAGCTGTTAATTCTAAAATTTTCTTATTTGTTGCTTTTGTTAGGTCTGACATTTCTGCAAGCAAACCATCTTTGCTTAAATTTGCCACACCTAAAATACTTGTATGCCTTTCAAACCTTAATTCGTAACTCAATTTATAATTTGACAAACTTTTTTCATATATTTCCTGATATTGTTTAACTAAACCATAATTTTTTGTAAATGTAAACATATACACCTCTTTGCAATTATTATAAAATAAATACTACACTTATAAGAGTGAGCAGTATTGCGAAAGCTGAAGCAATTCCAATATCAGAAAATCCACCAATTATAAAAATTAAAATTACTATAAAAATAACTGATAAAATAGCAACAAAGCAACCATCTTCTTCATTATTTTTCGACATAAAAACTCCTTTTTGTTATAAATTTAAGCCAAAACTTTTCATTAATATTTCTTGTTCTTTAAGAAAACCTCGATCTAATTCCTTTTCTACATTTAAATATTTATTTACATTTAAAGACTCTTTTTTGCTTTACTATTTATTATGGACTTAACAGTTTGTTAAATATTCTGCTCCGCATAATAAAATATAAGATTTACAAATAATATTTTTATAAAGATTTCTTTAATTTAAGTAATGTTTTTAATGCTATAGGATTTCCTTGACTGTCTGATTTTTCGAACCAATATATTGCTTGTTGAATATTTGTTGTTACTCCTTGTCCAAGTAAATATAAAAAAGCCAAATTATACTGAGCAAACATATCCTCTTTTTCAGCAGCCTTTTTATACCAATAAACTGCTTGTTCAAAATCTGGCTCTGTATATTTCCCATCTGAATACAAATATCCCAAATTATACTGAGCATCAATATCATCTTGCTCTGCAAAATCTTTTAATTTTTGAATTACTTCTCCAACATTTTGTTCTATTTCCTTGACAGATAAAATTTTTATTGTATTTGAAATTATGCAATTATCATTTTTCTCTAAAGCATTTAGTTTCCTTTTTGCTGGCTCAAAACCTTTATCTGCTGCTCTTTTTAACCAATAAACGGCTTGTTCGAAATTTTTTTCTACACCATATCCATTTAAAAACAACAGTCCTATATTATACTGTGTATCTATATATTCTTCAGCAGTTTGTCTAAACCAATAAACGGCTTGCTTATAATTTTCTTTCGTTCTCAAAATAGAAAAATATTCCCAGCCTAAAAAATTTTTAGCAGGAACATATTGTTGCTCTGCTTTTGTATACCAACGAATAGCTTGTTGTTTATCATTCATAGCATCATACAAATCTCCTAACACATATTGATAAAAAGAAAGGCCTTGTTCAGCTAAGCCCTTAAATAGATTTATATTTTCTTTTATCCCTTCAAAAAATCTTGTTACAATTACTTTGTCGTTCATAATATTTTCTCCAATTTTTTGGTGATTTTTTGGTATTAGACAATATAATACAAATGTTTGTATATCCTTATTTTGCTGCTTTTATAAGTTATTAAGCAATTGTCCTAAAACAACTTGAGCTGTAATATCACCCTGTTCTGCTGCTTTTTTAAGCCAATAAAGAGCCTCTTGATAATCCTGTTCTACTCCTAACCCTTCCATATACATACCCGCTAAAAGCCTTTGAGCAGAAGGTAATCCTTGTTCTGCTGCTTTTTTAATCCAACAAAAAGTCTTTTGATAATCCTGTTCTACTCCTAACCCTTTCATATACATAACTGCTAAATTATTTTGAGCAACAGGTAATCCTTGTTCTGCCGCCTTCTTATACCAACAAACAGCCTCTTGATAATCCTGTTCTACTCCTAATCCTTTTTCATATAACAAACCTAAATTACATTGAGCATCGACATCCCCTTGTTCTGCTGCCTTTTGATACCAGTAAAGTGCTTTTTGATAATTAGCTTCAATTCCCATTCCTTTTTGATAGAATAATCCTAAATTATTTTGAGCACTGGCAAAACCTTGTTCAGCAGCTTTTTTATACCAATAAACAGCCTCTTGATAATCTTGTTCTACTCCTAATCCTTGTTGATACAACAATCCTAAATTATTTTGAGCACTGGCACACTCTTGTTCTGCTGCTTTCTTATACCAATAAACAGCCTCTTGATAATCTTTTACTTTTTGATATAAAAATCCTAAATTATTTTGAGCATAGACAAATCCTTGTTCTGCTGCCTTTTGATACCAATAAACAGCTTCTTGATAATCTTGTTCTACTCCTAATCCTTCATCATATATTACCCCCAAATTATATTGAGCTAAGAAATCTCCTCTTTCTGCAAGATATTTCATATTTACTATATCATCCATAATTGCCTCCTTTTTTAAATTATTTTTAATATAATTAATTCTTTAATAGACTATAATATTTCAATTTTTGTTTGTTCTCTTTATTAAATTATTTTTTTATTTGTATTTACTTAGCTCTTATAATCTCATTTGAAATGGCAGCAATAAAAAATGCTAAAGGTCTTCCTATTATTGGTGTGAGAGAAAGCTAGATAATACTGCACTTATTATTATAAAAATCAAGCATCCCTTTTTTTATTTCTCCGCATTATTTGTTTTTGATTAAGAAAGAAAATATACATTATTAATTTTTAATATCTGTTTAATAAATTTTGAGAGGTATTTTTTAATAAAAAACTAACTACAAACTGCTTAACTACACAGATTGTCACGACCGCTAAAAAATCAGTAATAAACTATCTTTCATTCTATCAAAATTAAAGTTGTATGACAACGGAAAAAATTTTAACAAAACCAAAAAGAATAATTCATGAATACAAATTTTTTATTGAAAAAAATAGTTGTTTTGTATATAATAAAAGTTTAAGAATAAAAAATAAAAAGGATTTTGAAATGAAAAAATATTATATTACTACACCAATTTATTATGTTAACGATAAACCGCATATAGGACATGCCTATACTACAATAGCTGCAGATATTGCAGCCCGTTGGAAAAGGTTACAAGGTTGTGATGTTTATTTTTTAACAGGAACAGACGAACACGGTGCAAAAATTTGTCAGTCCGCACAAGCAAAAGGAATAACACCCAAAGAACTTTGCGACCAAATGAGCGGATATTTTCAAGAAGCTTGGAAACTTTTAAATATTTCCAACGACGGTTTTATAAGAACAACCGATAAAATGCACGAAGAAACCGTTCAATTAATAATGCAAAAACTTTATGATAAAGGACTTATTTATAAAAAGGAATATGAAGGTTTATATTGTGTAGGTTGTGAAAAATTTATTGCCGAAAAAGATTTGGATGAAAACGGCTGTTGTCCTGATCATAAAAAGAAACCTGTTTTACAGTCGGAAGAAAATTATTTTTTTAAATTATCACAGTTCAATCAACAACTTATTGATATGATAGAAAATCCTGCAAACCCTAACCATATAGAAGTTTTACCGGAGACAAGAAGAAACGAAATTTTAGGTAAATTAAGGTTAGGTTTGGAAGATATAAGTATTTCAAGAGCTGCTCTTGACTGGGGCATACCGTTACCTTTTGACAAAAGTCAAACGGTTTATGTTTGGGTGGATGCGTTAATCAATTATGTTTCCGCTATCGGCTATAAAGATAACAAAGAAATGTTTGAAAAATATTGGCCTGCCGATATACATTTAATGGCAAAAGATATTTTGTGGTTTCACAGTGTAATTTGGCCCGCACTTTTAATGGGTGCGGACATTCCCGTACATAAAAGAGTTTATGCACATGGTTTTTTCACCATTAACGGTGATAAAATGTCCAAAACTTTAGGTAATGTAATTACACCGCAACAGTTGATTGATAAATTCGGTGTTGAACCTGCAAGATATTTAACAGTATCTTTAATTCCGTTCGGTCCCGACGGTGATATTTCAATGGCAGAACTTGTAAAAAAATACAATGTGGATTTGGCAAACAATTTAGGTAACCTTATTTCAAGAACAAACAAAATGGCAGAAAAATATTTTGAAGGGAAAGTTCCCGATTGTGAAGTTGAAGATAACTTAACGAAAGAAGTCGCAAAAATTTTAGATATTGATTACGGTAAATCAATAGAAAATATGCAGTTTCATAAAACTTCCGAAATTTTACAACAGGCAATAACTTTAATTAACCAACAAATAGAACAAGATGCTCCATGGAAACTTGCCAAAACAGATACACAAAAACTTGCACAATGTATGTATTGCTATTTCCAGGCAACAGATTTGATAATATTACACTTAATACCTTTTATGCCTACTTTGTCCGAAAAAATTTGGAATTTAAACGGTGCAACCGGAAATATTATTGATGTAGCAAAAAAATATTTTAACGATAAAATATTACCTATCGAAGGTTTCTCGCCGAAGGGTAATAAACTCGGTAAATTTGAAATACTTTTTCCGAGAATACAAACAGAAAAATTATAAAAATATTAAAGGTGGTTTTTATGAATATAATTAACGGTAAAGAAATATCACAAAAAATAAGGTTGGAACTTAAAGAAAAAGTAGCCTTGTTATCTAAACAAAAAGACAAAATTCCAGGGCTTGCAACAATTCTTGTAGGTGAAGATCCTGCAAGTAAAGTTTATATTGCTTCAAAAATAAAAGCTTGTCAGGAAATAGGTATGAAGTCTTTTCATCACGGATTGCCTTCAAATTCCACGCAGGAAGAAATTATTTCTTTAATAAAAAAATTAAATGCGGATGAAAATATTTGCGGTATATTATTGCAGCTTCCTTTACCTAACGGACAAAATCCAGATAAATGTATAGAAGCAATTGACCCTTCAAAAGATGTTGACGGGTTACACCCTTATAATGCAGGAATGCTTACACTTGTTAAAAGTTGGAAAGAAATTGTAGATAAAAAAATGCTTGTTTCCTGTACACCTATGGGAATAATATATTTATTGAAATATTCCGGTATTGATATAAAAGGTAAAAATGCTGTTGTTATAGGAAGATCAAATCTTGTCGGAAAGCCGGTATCAATGTTAATGTTGGCAAACGATGCGACGGTAACTATGGCACACTCAAAAACCGCAAACTTAAAAGAAACAACAAAACAAGCCGATATTGTTATTGCCGCAATAGGTAAAGCAAAATTTTTAGCCAAAGATTTTATAAAAGACGGAGCAACTGTTATTGATGTAGGTATCAACAGAGTTGATAAAAAACTATACGGCGATGTTGATTTTGAAGATGTTAAAGATATGAATATAAACATAACTCCGGTTCCCGGCGGGGTAGGACCTATGACTATAACGATGTTATTACATAATGCCGTTTTGGCTTTTGAAAGACAATGAAACAAATAACATTAAAACCTGTATATTCTTGTAAAAAAATCTTTGATTTATTGGAAAAAAAGAATTTGATTAAAACGTTGAAACCTACAAAAAAAGCGATAGCAACAAGAACAAAAACGGGAACAGTTGATATTTTATATACTTCAAGAAAAACTTTCGGTAGCCATAGATTGATGTGTATAGGTAAAAGAAATACAAAAGTTCAATTATGTTACCATAAAGATAATGAAGATTTGATGTTTTTAAATCCGGGTAATATTGATTACAAACCTTTATATTTAATTTTTGCTTTTGATAAAGTTGATGTTTTCTTAAAAAAATTAAAAAATAACGATTTGAAAAATTCGGACTTCATAACAGTAAAAATTATGTATAATAATATGAATTTAAGTTTTTTTACCGTTTTAAAAAATACGGTTCATTGTGAGGTTACAACAGAAGGCAATAAAAAACAGCATCCTGTTTTTTTTGTAAGTGAAAGTTCTAATTTAAAAAATAACAAAATACCTCACAAAAATTTACAATTTGGAATTTGCGGAGAATAATAATGGAAGTTTTATTAAATATTTTAGTGCCGCTTGTAACAGGCATAATTTATTTCGGAATGGCTTGGGAAGTTTCCAAAGTAGGTAAAATTCGCAAAATAATGTTCGGTGAAATCGGTTATAAAAAGATGTTTATAACTTTTATACTTTTGGGAATATATTTTATAACAAGACCGTTACAAAATATTTTAGGTCCGCACCCTTGGCCGATGATAATAAATTCTGCAAGGCAATTTTTTATTATGGCAATAATAGCGCCTTCTATTTTTGTAAGTATATTACATTGGGTTCCCGGTGAAGGCGGAGCACCGAAATCATCAGTGGTTGCTTCTTATGCAATAGGAATACTTATGGGTATAATTTTTGTTCTTACAAATTCAATGGCCATTGACGGTTCAAAAATTATAGCATCGGTAGGAAATTTCAATTTATATGATGCAACATGGTTTTCGGCAAACGATATAAAACAACAGTTGATATTAATTCATCTTATATGTCAATTGGTTGCTCCCGTCGGGATAATGTTACTTGCAGCTGCTTTTGTTCGTCACAGAAGACATACTTATATGTTAGGACACATCTATACCAATATGAAAACAAAGTGGAGATATTTGGAAACAGGTCTTATTATTTTGCCGCTTTCATTTTTATTATCGGGCTTAGTTGCGGTATTCGGGCAGTATTATACTTATTTATGGCTTATATATTTTGTGGGTTCAATAATAGCCTGTTTGTTTTTGGCATATAGTGTTAAACTTGCTCCGAGGGAAAAACCTTCGGATTTAAAATAAATTTGTACAGGAGAAAAACAATGGAAAAATTTAAATGCACAGTTTGCGGTTATGAATATGACCCTGCAAAAGGTGATCCTGATAACGGAATTCCTGCAGGAACACCTTTTGATAAATTACCTGAAAATTGGGTATGCCCGGTTTGCGGTGTAGGTAAAGATTCTTTTGAAAAAATGTAAAGAGAAACATAAATGAAACAAGTATATTTGGATAATCAGTCAAACACAAGAATAGATGATAATGTTCTTGAGGTTATGTTGCCGTATTTAAAACAAAATTACGGCAATCCGCAAAGTATTTATTCTTTGGGGCAAGTTTCAAAAGATGCAATTGAAAAAGCAAGAAGTTCCGTTGCAAAACTTATAAATTGCAAATTTGAAGAAATTATTTTTACTTCTTGCGGTTCAGAATCGAACAACCTTGCGATAAAAGGGTTTGCTTATGCAAATGCAAAAAAAGGTAAACACATAATAGTTTCCGCAATAGAACATTTTTCGGTGCTTAATACCGTTAAAGCTTTGGAAAAAGACGGTTTTGAAATTACATATATTCCCGTTGATAACAAAGGTTTTGTTGTACTTGATGAACTTAAAAAAGCGATAAGGCAAGATACTATTCTTGTTTCAATACAATATGCAAATACAGAAGTTGGAACAATTCAAAATATTGACGAAATATCAAAAACAGTTAAAGAAAAAAATATTGTTTTTCATACGGATGCCGTTGTTGCCGCAGGAGTTATTCCGATAGATGTTGTTAAGTCCGGTATAGATATGCTTACGGTTTCTTCGTCGGTTATTTATGGACCTAAAGGTGCCGCTGCTCTTTATGTAAAAAAAGGTGTTTATATAAAACCGCAAATAGACGGCGGTGTACAGGAGTTTAACAAAAGAGCAGGAACGGAAAATGTTCCGGCAATTGTGGGATTCGGTGCAGCTTGTGATATTGCAATCGAACAAATGCAAAAAAATTATGAACATACGATTAAATTGAGGAACAGATTAATTGAAGGATTGAAAAAAAATATAAAATATGTTTATCTTAACGGTCCAACGGAGAACAGACTTCCGACAAATGTAAATTTTTCAATAGAATTTGTTGAAGGTGAAGCTTTGTTTTTGTTGTTGGATGCAAAAGGTATTATGGCTTCCAGCGGTTCTGCCTGTGCAAATAAATCTTTAAAAATTTCACATGTTTTAACTGCACTTAATGTTGATGTTGCTGTTGGACAAGGTTCAATAGTATTTACACTATCAAAATATAATACCGAACAAGATATAGATTATGTTATAGCGGAATTTCCTGCCATAGTTGAAAGGTTAAGGATGATGTCACCGTTATACGATCATTTTAAAACTACAGGTGAAAGAATGAAAGCCGGCCCCGGAACCGACTATGATCACCATCATCATTAGGAAGAATAGAAGAGTAGAGAGTAGTTTGTCATTCCGAACTTGATTCGGAATCTATGTTAAATAAAAGTTCCTTGAAGTTGTTCTTTAAAAATATTTTTGCTTTTTTCCGTGCTGGAACCATTCACTCATATTTTTTAGGCACGGGCTCCAACTGTGTTTTCCTAACAACCTAATGTAACGGAAAACACCACGAACATGGTCGCCCTAAGAATTAAAGTAAAAAATTCTTACCTAAAAAATATTTCG
>Ga0247611_10001281_pt1 | contig 45484 bp, 63 predicted proteins | sample 177DNAGHGhighgp2_FD_192422 | JGI IMG/M metagenome (GOLD analysis project Ga0247611, IMG submission 192422) | Sheep rumen microbial communities from Palmerston North, Manawatu-Wanganui, New Zealand - 1770 DNA GHGhigh gp2 | ecosystem: Host-associated > Mammals > Digestive system > Stomach > Rumen... | reverse complement strand
TAGCCAGCGCTAAGATCACCACTATCCGCGAAGTATGTCGTTCCACTGCCTGATGATTCTTTTATCAAAAAGGCCATGTCGTTGTTTCCGTAAACCTTGGAGATCCAACCACCAACATTTGAAGCCCCGCCGGATCCAACATTGTCATAACCTGAACCGGTATCATTGAAGTTCTGTGTGGCTGTCAGTACATTTCTTGATGAATCGCAAACCAACCCATCTATCCAGTCGTAAATCGAACCCCAAAAATCTTCAAGTCCAAACGCCTTACACTGCGATGTTTTATTGGCTGTCGTTCCGTAGAACATACCGCTTGTGTTTGTACCACCTGTCTGATGTGGTGCCGTATTGCTTGAATCTACATACCCATAACCAATTGCAGTCTGCACATCCAATGACTTACAGTACAATGTGATAGCGCACTGGAGATAAACAAGTGGGTAATATGACAGCATATCATACCCGGAACCGTTTGCTTGAGCGATAGTTCTGAACGCTCCATACAACTTATTACCTGTCGGAGCTTTTCCTGACAGTGAGCGAAGCTTACTTGATGCTTCATAGCCTTCATATGCTCCGACATACAGATTTTCTTTAAGTGTAGATCCGCGCATAAATGCTTTATAGCTGAACCCTGTCTTGTCCATTTCATCAGTGATGGACACTGTTATTCTGTTATTCGCATCCGTGCTGATCTTGTAACCTCTACACGGAAAACAGATCATAACATCACCGGCTGATCCGGAAGAAATATCCGCGCTCGTACCATCTTCAAACTTGGAAAAATCACTCGTTTTGAGCCTTCCAACAACTTCACCATTTTTCATGAGAACAGGGTACGCACCGATGAATTCAACAATCTCATCAGCTTTCGCAGATAAACCAGTCGCATCGTCTGTGTATGTGCAGCACGTCTCAGGGTTTGAATTAGTCTGATCTATGACTACACTCATGACCTGAGTGGCTTTTGGTGTCACTGATAACGATGTACCATTTGTGACTTCTTCCCCTGTTGTACGTGGAAAAAATCGATAATAGTACGTTGTATCGTATGTGAGCCCAGTGTCCTGAATACCTGTTGATGCGTACTGGTCACGTACTGCATTATCAACGATGAGTGTCCCATCTGTCTCAGATGATGGAGCTGATCCGACTTTTCTCACGAGCTTCGTACCACCCCACTCAGCCAGAGTCACACCTTCAACAACTACATCTTCAGGATCTGACCATGTGATCGTTACATCCTGACCGCTTTTTGCGAGCGCCGCCCCGGAAACATCTCCAATTTTCACAGAGCCGCCACCTGCCACATTCTGCCACTGTGTTCCGTCAAAATACTGAATCTTTTTGTTGTTCACGCGAATGTTATGAACACCATTGACATCCGTAACTGATTCTGCTTCGTGGTCTGAGAGCCCACTCCCGGCAGAAGATGCCGCGTTAGATATTGATTTGAGCTCAGTGTCCAGCTCTGTCCAGTTCTCATTCTGCTGCGCGATGTCATAAAAGTCATCATCAGCAGGCAGATTGAAATTATAATTCGTAGTGTGGTTCATAGATCCATATCCTCCTTAATCTGTCCGTGTGTATACGCTTCAAGTTCTCCGTGCTTGTATTTCTTAACCTTGCCATGAGTATTGTAGAGCTGACCGACTTCGTAAACCATCTCAGCCGGTAAAAGCTGCTCAAACATCTTCTCGACCTCAGATAATACTGTGGGAGATGTTATCTGCGTTCTCACTGAAACATAATAATTCTCGTAATCTTCTACGAGCTGATACATTCCTGCGCCACAGATGGCATCCAGCTTTTGTCTGAGTGTTATCTTTGTGTATGGAATGTAACTGTTCCATCGAATTTTTACTCTTGCGCGTCTGACTTCGAGGCCCTCACCTTCTTCCGGGAGAATACCAAGCAAGTTCTCAAACTTACCAATTCCCCACTCATCAGCGGTCTCAATATAGGCGTTATTCATCGCCCACGCGATCTTATTATATATCTCATCAATTTCAGGCTGTACGCCCTTATAAATCTCACGTATCTCCTGAAAAGATTTCATGAACAGTGGGAGATAATCGTACAATCTCACACTCTCAGGGATAGTCACTACCTCAGCAGGGATATCAGCATTTTTCTCAGCCACTTACCTCACCTCGTTTCGGGATCTGGTTCTCTGTCAAAACAACATTTTCTTCTTCACCATTGAGCTCCAAACTACCAATGTCAACGATACCCTCGATGGCTATGAGTGCAGCTGTGAGCTGTGAGCGATATACTGTAAGATACTGGCTTCCAGCCCAGTCTCTTTTCAGGTCTCCGAAAAATCCGTCGATCGCCGCTTCAATCGTCGCTTTTAGTGTTGGGAATGAATATCCTGTATCATACTCAGCATCTATGAGCTCAACGTCGATAGTCTCCTCAACAACACCTGAAACAGTGACCACATGACCACATGGAGCCATACCAACACCCTCTCCTGTCTGGAGTGGTGGATCTACTTCGACCTGAACGAGATCTAAAAGCACCTGAGACGGAACGGAGTAATTTGCATCGATTATTATGAGCTCGACTGTACCACCCACTGTCAGATACTTATCAAGCGCTGCCGTGTATACAGCTGTGAGCCATGTCTTGACCGCTGCCGGGAGTGAGTCGATATTATTCTCATACCAAGTCTGAACGGCCGAATTTGGTATGAAATTCGCAGGATTGTAACCACCTCTCCAACGCCTTTTTACCTTTACACCACCAACACCGTCAATCGCTCCGACTTTTTCAACGTAGTCGGTCACGTTACCGCCATACGCTTCGGAGTTTAGTGAGCCAACATAACGCTCTCTGAACGCTTCCTCATCCTCATCATCCTCACCGGGAATAAGTATCTCAGTGATGGAAGCATCTTCAAGGTCATTCATATCGTTGGTAGTCTCTATCGGGATCAGGCTTCCAAGCTGCTGATTGGGAGCTGAACCGTACTGATCACAAGTCATCTGGTATTCACCGGCTGTGTCTGTCAGACTTGTAACTGTATAATTGAAATCTCCGAGATTGAACTTGTCCCCGAGTGATATGGGAGCTGTCGAAGGAGTGGCGACCATTTTGACAACAGCCTGTGTCTCCTCGTGTGGGAGTAGGCCACGCTCGAACGCTCTCTTTATCAGGAAATAATAAGATGCTGTATCAGCAAACATCTCATCCATAAAGACACCCAGCCAAGAGAACACATCCTCTATCGTGAGCGCTGTCGGTGCAAGCGTATCATGGATGATAGCACCCTCACGCTTATCGTAATCATCACTCACACGCGCTTTCATCTCTGTGAGTATCTGTTCATACGTTTTTTCTTCAAACATCAGATTTCAACCTCCGTTTCTGCCGGTATATCCACATCAGCTGTGACTATCGTGAATTGAATATGGAGCGCGTGCCTGTCCGCACATCGCTCCACCTTAAAATCTTTCACAGTATCGATGCGATCATCCGCTGTGAGTGCTTCCTCTATCCTATGCGGCACCATAGCCATGCAATAGATCATCTCGCGGCCTCTCAGATCTTCCAAGTCGATGCCATAGTCATCAGAGTAAATATCATACTCACCACGCTCTGTCTGGAGTATCTTCATTGCGGCCTGAAGCACCGCATCTTCTTCATCCACTTTTCCGACAAATGAATTCTTGACTTCATCGAGCATCTCAGGTTCTTCGATTTTCATCGCATAAGTGAGCGATGGCTCCTGAGTGATCACGAAGTCAGGATCATATTCTTCTGTCATTTCCTCATCATAATTTTCCTGATCTGGTATCATTCGTCGCTCACCACCTTATCTATTATCAAGAACTTCTGTCCTCTCGCACGTCTTAACATCGCAACTTTGTCACCGACTTTGAGCGCGTTATGTATTGTGATTTTCTTCTTTGTCAGCTTGATATCGTGTTCATGCCCTCCGGCTCCCCCGGTGCTCCCCGGAGATAGTGGATGAGTGTGATCTTCCACGCTCTCAGTCTTGGCTTGTATCGTTATCTCGATTTTTCGTTCTGTGACGTTTTCGCACACATCAATAAAGTCCGCATCGATTGTCAACTGATCAGAGATCTTGACTTCGAGCGGACTCGTTTTCATCACTGTCCCGACGATATAATCGGATAATTTGGATGCGTCTATCGTCTGCGATACCATTCGCTGTAGAACCTGCGTCAAACTACTATCTGACATATTTAACCTCACTCAAACCCGGCACCGCTCACATCCAGATCCATTACGTGCTGATTGTTGGATATGCGATGCGTTACTTTTTCAACGATCATATAACTTGCGACTTTTAAGCCGTTTAGATTGAGATTTACAGGAACCATTGAACCAGCTCTAACTTTTGGATTTCCAATCACGCCCTCGATTGAGAGTGTCTTATTTACCCGATTGTAGAACTGTAATAAGCATTTACTTTTCAGCTTTCCAATGTCAGGCACGTCAATCTTTTCAACGAACTGGAGAACACCCCATTTATTGATGTTTTTGGCGTGCTTGCTCATGTAAATCTCATATTTTCCCTTGTCTTTGTTCTCATAAATGAGTTTTATCTGGTTATACACCTCATTATCAATCGATGTTGTGTATGTGAAGTCCCTGCCGGTCTCAGCATCAATCAGGCAAGCGTTCACCTTCATGCTGCTTATCTTTGTGAGTGTTAGTTTTCCGACTTTATCATATAGCACGAACATCGTGCCCTTTTGCATCGTGGTGTTATCCAGAGCATCCTGAATACAATCAAAAAGTGTCACATTATCCTCGACCATACTCATCGTGTAGGATGTGTTTGCGAGTGTCCCACATTTGAGCCCATAGTCGTTCGCTATCTTCTTGATTATCTGATCAGCACGCTTTTTCTTGATGACACGTGTATCTTTATTCTTCAGATATCTGAGCTGGTCATATACTGTATACTCAACCCATCCATCTTTCGATACTTTTCGAGTGAATACAAACCCGAAAAACAATTTAGTTCCATCAACTGTGAGCGTCACCGCGTTACCCTCTACGATAGGGAACTTTGAGTCATACATCGCTTCGAACGTCAAGCGCCCCGGTGTCCCTTTACGCTCCCATGTGAGCGTCAGCTCATCTTTTACTGGAACCTCGAACACCTTTTTTCCGTTTTGCACCTGAAGTAATATTTTCGCATTTGGGAGCTTGTTTGTATAAACGTCATCACCCTTATAGGTGTCAACCGTTCCTTTTTTCGTTCTGTTAAGCACCTTTTTGAGTGCTGCGAGCTCCTCTTTGGGATCACGCTTCTGATTGGTGTTTCCTGATGGTGAAGGTGTAGGAGTGGGAGACGGTGACGAACCGCCGGATGATGTCTTATACTTTGGAACTCCATAGCCTGTGATCGTTCCGTAATTGAGCGGATAATCACGTCTGCACACTTTATCGCCTGAATTACCCTCGATTGTATGAACGCGATTTCCGACTACTTTTTCAACGATACCAACGTGTGAAGCGTAGTTCCTGAAATAGATGATATCTCCACGCTTGGGAGTATAATCACCCTTATATTTGAACTGTCCTTTATTTGCAAACCACAGCAAACCAGTGCTCACTGACGCGGTTTTGGGAACTTTTCCCGACTGTCCGGCTTTCCACGCACACCACGACACAAACATATGACACCATGCGGCGTGATTCATTCCATACCATTTACCGTACTTGGTATCGTTATTTTTTCCCTCTTTGTAGCCAAGCTCTCCCGCTGCCACATCGATAATATCACGCGCCATGTGCCCATCTCCTTACCTTAGTGCGCCACCACCGCCAGAATCATTATCCTCTATACCAGCGCCAATCTTTGAATTCCAGTCTTTCAAATTGATTGAAATGACAGTACCGGGATAAATATATTTTCCTTTTGATGATGACTTACGCCCATGCTTTTTCGCAGCGGCTTCCAATACCTTTTTATTTCTCTTATAGATCCTCTTTGATCTCGAGGAATCGTTCAGATACTTCTTTGCGATTTTCTTGAGCGTATCACCTTTTTTGATTTTGTATTTTCTGATGTTTTTGTTTTTCTTTGGACGTTTGGTGCTCGATGTTGTGACTGTTTTCCCGGTCACCTTGAGCTTTTTAGCACCCCACTCTTTGTACTGTTTGAAATTGAGTGTAACGACCACATCATCACCGATCTCATCAGCGTCCTCGTTGATCTCATAGTCTTCCAGAGTGACACGCATCTTCGTGTCCCAATCTACTGCATCACCCCTCGCAGTAGTTCTGATGAGAAGAAAATCAACATCTTCACGCTCTGTTTTGAGCTTTTCAAACAGATCCAGATACTTCTTTGGTGTAGCTTCTCCACGCTCACCCTCTCCAGCTTCTGCAATAAAGTTATAGTCATGAGATGGAAGAAGGAGCTCATCGATTACTATATCAGTAAGCCCCGGTGCTTTTTTGATGTTGACCTCACCCTCGTTGATGAGTGTGACTGTCTCATTCTTTCCATTTATCGTTGTTCTAAGTTTCCCCGGAGTAACAGGCATCAGCACTCCGTCAATATACAAGAGATAACTCATAGCCGCCCTCCTTTATACGTGAACCGCTTCAGCAGAAGAAGCGAGTTCCTGCTCGAGCTTACCCTTCAGCTTCGATACAACACCATCAATGTCCATATCCTTGCTGATATTGTTGTTATTCGTCATATCGACCTTGATGGATGCTGATGTATAGCGGTTGACAGCCTTCTGTGTAGCGTACTCCTTGATGTACTTTAATACCTCTCCGTTGGCTGCCAGCTGCTTACTGATCTTGTCGGTGTTCTTGACTGTTGTTTTTGTATTTGTACTGATGCTCTTCAGGTCAGTGTTCTTGACTTTCGGCTTGGTAGTTTTGTGATCATCACGAGCGATGATCTTAGCCCGTGATTTTTTGTAATCTTCTTCAGCCTTAGTTATCGCACTCTTTGCCTTCATGACATCATCGTAACGCTTCTCGATTTTGTCATTCGCTTTTATGGTATCATCATTGATACTATCAGCGACATCCGTGCCATAATTAAACAGCCCCTTTGTCCAATTCCAGTTTATATCGATTGTCTGGCCACTTATCTGGCCTACTACACTGTTATAAAGTCCAGCTATTACATTAAACGCTGTCTCAAACACCCCAACGATACCACTAGCGATTATAACTACAGTAGAATAGACCAACTTAAACGCGATGGTGAAGCCTAAGCACATCGTATCCCATGCGTTAGCGATATTTGCTGTTATCGTCTCCCAGTAATATGAGAACTTGGTGATCGTGACGCGGAGTCTTGCGAAGATGATCTCGATATCTTTAGCCCAGTCTCCACCTGTTTCCTCATGAAGTGTCTGGAACCAATCGAACAGATTTTCTATCGCACTGGCAACGCCCATGATTGCGCCGATCGTAGCAGCTCCAAACACCGCTCCGAGTCCTGTACCAAGCGCCCCGATAACTGTGGTTATTGTCGTGATTATTCCAATTAGGCCAGACACGACCGATGAAACAACACTCCAAGCGATACCAATTTCAAGAATCACTTTTGCCCACTTTAGGAGCTCATCCTTGTTCTCAGCTATCCACTTGATGATCTGTCCCATCACTTTTCCGATGCCTTTTAATACCTGCTCGATAGTCTTACCAATGCCAGATATTATCTCCTGAATCTTTGGAAGTCCTGAGCTTTCAAGCACCTGATTTATGTTGTCCACCATGGATGTAATTCCACGTGTTACAGCTGATTTCATGTTTGCGATTGCTGTAGCGAAGCCGCCTGTCGCATTTCTTGCCTGTTCTTCAAGCGTCTTAAAACCTGCGACCGACTCATTATTCATCTTGACCATGGTCTCCATAAAGTCATTCATCGATGTTTTTCCGCTCCTGAGTGACTCACCCAGAGCGTTTGCATCAACAAACCCCATAGCTTTTGCAACCTGACGGAGCTGAGCGGGCATCGCGGTCATCGCAGATCTCCACTCCATCATGTCGGGCTTTCCTTTAGCGTAGGCCTGAGATAACTGCTCCATCGCACTCTGCTGGATGCTCATATCAGCGCCACCGGCAAGGATTGCATTATTCATAGCAAGGAACATCTCTGTTGATGCTCCCACGTTACCATTTGCAGATGTGAGTCTCTGTACTGCTGCCGCACCATCCTGAAGCGTCGTCGGAAGTCCCTGAAGTTTTTCATTCAGTCGCTCCATAGCCGCCTGACTTTCCTCAGTCTTGATATTAAGATTACTCATGACCTGTGGAAAGTTGTTCAAAGTGTCCATACGCTTGATAGCGTTAGATGTCTGATTTGCGACCAACCCAAACGCTTTTTGTGCGATTGCAACACCGGTTAAGGTCTTAAACAGTGAGCTCGATTTCTGATTGAGCGTACCCATGGCGGATGCAACTCTGTTCATGGCGCTTCCCGCTGTGCCGCTCATCGCGTCGGATGCTTTACCCGCTGCCTTAAAACCACTTGTGCATCGGTCAAGCCCTCTATTTATGACATTTAAGGGCGCGGACACTCTATCTGTGAGCGAAATCATAGATCTTATCGAACCCATGTGTATTACCTCCAACTTTCGCGCTCGATCTCCTTTTGTTGTTCTATGTCAATATGTACTTGGTGATTGATCGCGGCAACAACAAACATTTTCTCTCTGAGTGGGAGATTAACGAACTTGGATGGCTCCCAATGGAACTTGTGCAAACAATAGTATGCGTAGACGGCCTCCCAGTCCTCTCCCTCTATCAGTTTTTTGCTTTCTGTTCTACGTCAACAATGTCATCAAAGCCACTGTACTCCTGAATGAAGCCAGCGAACTCATTAAACTCATCAGGATCATCGATCATCTCAACGATGAGATCCTCTGCTGACTTAACGCCGTATGAGTCCTGAAGTTTCTTATCATCCAAATCGGGGAAGATAATGCACGCGGTCATCATACGAACGAGATATTTCTGTGAATCAAATCTGAGCTGCTGTTCTCCATTCTTACCGGGGATGAGCTTCTGAACCATACACTCATCACGCAGCTCCTGATCGTCTCTTGTAGATAATGGCTTGATCTCCCACATCAGTGGCTTTCCGTCTGCATCACATAATGACTTAGTAGCCGCAAAGAAGCCATTCTCCTTTTTCTTTTTGTTTTCCTTCAGAAATAATGATAAATCGCTCATCTTAAATCTCTCCTTTTCCGTTAATAAAAATGTGGCGGGAGTATTTCATCCCGCCACTAATGAACTTACTCAGCGAATCCCGGAAGCTCATCAAACTCCTCCGGCATCAGGAAGTCCTCGAATGTACCATTCACATCCTCATCCAAGTATTCACCATCTGCATCGAACTTCGCGATGATGGACTCGTCAAGGTTACAGTCGAGAAGTGTGATGGACTGATTACCGGCAGCGGATGACTTATCCTTGTTAGTAACCTCCATATCGAAGTACACATCATCACCTGAGTCCTTGAACTCCTTCATCATCTTTCTGAAGATGCTGGTGTTGTAGTGAGCGCGTCCTGTGAACGTGCCCGCCCATCCTGTCGCTTTGTTTCCTTTTCCTGTCTTACCAAGAATCGGAACCTGTGTCTTTGTCTTGGTCGCTTTAGCTTCCAAGTTGATCATCTGCATGAAGTTGTAGCGCTTGCCATTGACAGTCGCATAGCACTCAGCAGATGATCCCTGAAGCGTGTCTTTAGCACGCATGATAGTTGCATCAGACATTGGATCACCTCCCTTATGCTATTGTTGTACTTACGTACAATTTACTCATTGCAGATACAGGCTGGATTGTCTCCAGCACGAGAACTGATTTCTTATCATCCCCGCGTGAGCACTTCAGATCATCATCTGAGAAGTTCTCGATTGCACGGATGCGCTGGAGCTCTCTACGGAGCTTAACCAGATCAGTCCAGAGTGAGATGCGCCCTGCGTCATCGTTAGGTACCTTACCAAGATACTTATTCGCAAAGATAACAGCGTCATCATTTGCGAGCTGATCGATAACACGGATGCACTGGTTATCCTTGAACAGATCACCCTGCTCGTCTGAGATTGACACAAACGAGTTGATATCATCAAGGACTCTGACCACGCCATTAACAGCATGGTATACAAACTCACCAGCATCAAGCGCAGCAGCAAGCTGTGTCTGAGTGTAGCCGGTATCGATTGTATACTCTCCTGAGTAGATGCGGTTCTGGCAAGAAGCATTGACCGCACATCCACCCTCGAGACCTGTGGTGAAGTACACCGCTTTTGCCTCGTTCGGATATACATCTGTTGTTGATGTACCCGGTTCAGTTGTAGTAGCAACGGCAACAGTTCCCGCTGTGGAAGCGATCGTTGCTGTCGGAGCTCCTGTTCCGTAGTAGTCCTCTTTCTCTGTGAACGTGATCACACCGGCGCTTGACAATACTGTGTACTCAGCCATCGTACCAAGGTTTGCAACAACAGCCTCAGCCGCTGCCGTAACACTTGCTGAGCTTGTAGCATCGAGCGTAGTAGCAACACCATTGACAGTAATAACATCATCAGCTGCAAGTGTTCCATCAATAGTGACAGTATAGACACCTGCTGATGTGTATGCTGTTCCTTCGGTCTTGCCATCTGTGACCATATTCTTGACGTTGATAACGCCAAAATCATCAGCCGCATAGCGATAAATAACGAGCTGGAACTTCTTCCCGACATCGTTACGCATACGCTTCTGATATGACGCATACAGACGTTTTGTGGTGCTATCTGTGGTCTCCACACCCATCGTGTTGAATGCGAAGCCCTCAGCTGCATCGAGATACGCCTGATGGTCTGCACCTGTTACAGTGCTATTTGTACCGCCTGAGAGTGCAAGCGGAGCCCGCGCCTCGAGTGTGATGCCATCTTTCCAAGTAACGAAGTCATTGGCTTTCAGAGATGAAGCAGCTGCAACAGTCTGAACGTCAACCGCAACAGTTCCGACATAAGTCGTAACATCCCACTTAGTAGCATCATCTACATTGGCAGCAATACCAACCTTGATGTTGTTTCCGCGTGTACCACCGAATTTGGCAGTCGCGAATGTGTTTGTGGCCTTGGTTCCTTTGCCGTTGAGACGATAGATAAATGCCTTCTTTGCACCACCCTCAAACAAGTCGCGCAACGGCTTCATCTCGTCAGCATCGTAGCCATAGCCAAGGATATTGAGAGAATGCTTCTGGAAATCCTCGATCTCCAGCTCGATTATCCCATCAGCTCCCCAGTTGAGCTCCATAGGCATCGTAACGATACCACGATCGGATAATGTTGCTGAAGCGTTAGGAATGGAAACAAAATTCTCATACGTACCGGGCAACTTCTTATTCTGAGTCACCCATGTTCCACCGCCTAATGCCATGGTTTATACCTCCTTGTTAAAATACTCGTTGATCATGCGATCAACTTCATCTATCGTGTAGACTTTCCCGATGTCAAGGATGGCATCAAGAAGATCCCGACGATCAGCCCATTTTTCAGCCCTCATGAGGACATCTTTGGGATATGTTGGTGCCGGAGTCTGTGGTGCTTCCACTTTCTCAACCGGCTTAGTGTTTTTTGTAACTGTTTTACCAGCCATTTGTTTATCCTCCTATCTACTCGCGCAGTATGTGAGTCTCTGTGAGCTTTTCCATCGGTTCCTTGCTTTCGGTCTTGATCAGGTCAACATCGTAGTTTACGAAAAAGTGCATAACGTCATCTTTGAACTCATGATGCATCTGAGTGCCCCTGAGTGGTATCTCTGTATCGTTTACAACTAACAGATTTACATACTCGAGCACCCACATCATACGTTCAGCAACGCCAGCACACTCCTCACGTGTTTTGATGTCATCCTTGGGAAAATAATGGATAACAAACGGATTAAGCCTCCGATACCTGTTGTTTGGCATTTTCTCCATCGTGCTCTGAATTGAGAAGATAGTGAAGGCCGGCGCTTTCAATCCCTGCTTCACTTCTTCACCATAGATCTTACACTCAGGAAATTCTGTTTTAAGCGTTTTCGATATCGCTTTGACAATATCGAATGTCGTGAGTGATATTTCAACGCTCATTTCAGCGCCTCCTCCATCATTTTATCAAGTCTTTCAGCCAGAATCTTCGGCGCGATCTGGTTTATCTCATCTTCAGATATGGTCAAAAAGAATTGACCTTCAACCCACCCTGAATGATCTGCGGTTCGGTGTCCATACTCCACATAAGAAGCATATTCGACAGGATTGACGATCTCGATGGTATACGCTCCACCACGCTTTTTGACACGGAGCTCCGATGCCTTGTTGACATCCCAGCCACGTCTCAACGTACCACCAACCTTACCCGAACCGGCAGGATAAACTCCTACAGGTGTACGTTTTATGACTTTTGCGAGTAACCTCGCAGCCAATTCTTTCGCACACTTTTCGAAGTACGCATCCTTCAGCTCTTTGGATAATTTATTCACATTATCACGCCATTTTTCAAGCTCACGTATATCGCATCCCATCAAGCCTTCTCCTCGAACGGTTCCAATTTGAACTCCTGATGAACAGGATCGATGTGAACCTCTCCACTGCGTTTATAGATGTATTCGTGCCCCATCCTCGTGACTATAATCTTGGAATCAGGATTGACAGCCACATCCGGGGATATGAACAGTTTCACTACCTGTAATGCCGCGACACTACCATCCTCTTGGGAGCCCGCAGCAGGCAGTGTCTCGAAGGATAGCTTACACGGCTCATCCTCTACTTCTATGACTTCGACAAGCTCACCCATTCCGGTGTCAGGATCATCAATCTCCTGATAGGATATTATCGTGCACTTGTCATAGTAAACAGACTCCTGCGCTTTCCTTGCAGCTTCCATAGCTGCCAGTACGTCAGATCTTGGCATCTTATCACCACCTTAAACGACGATAACAAGAAAACTCGTCACGCCCATAGTTGATGAGATAATCGCAGAACGCATCAAACCTCTGCTCACTCGATGTCGAGCCGCTTCGCTCCCAAACGGTGTTTGTATCACCTGTCTGGATCTGTTTGATGACTGCACTACCAAAATCAATCAGGTTCTCTATGTTATCAGGTGATGTGACCTTTTTATTTTGCAGGAAATACCCACAAACCATATCGACCGCGATATGAGCGAGTCCCTCGGGGATCTCACTCACATTACAGTCGTTTTTTATAGTCCATGTCACCTTATCGATATCAAACCTGAGCGCAGAATAATCTGCTTCTAAAACTTCATAGCCAAATGAAGCAAGCCGCGCGATTACCGCCTCAAACATCAACCCTTAGAGATGATGCGTGCGAGTGCGATCGACTTATGCGGGATTGCGATCGTTCCGTTGCTGACAATCTTCCAGTTGCCACCATCAGCAAGATCAGAGTTTGAAGCTGATCCAACGATGGATGCAGGCTTCTCAAATGAGACACCATTTGCACCAACGATGTAGCGATCACGAACATAGAGTGTGTCCTCACCACCGTGGCTTGCTGCATTTCTGCTCATCTCATACGGAACCTTAGCACCGATCGGATCCAAGTTGATTGAATTCTGACCAAGCACATAAGATGTGTATGTGATATCTCCAACCGGCTCAGTAGTGGTTGCAACGGTAGCTGTTGCAGAACCAACAACAGAAGCAGTCGGAGCACCAGCTCCATAGTGTCCGGATTTCTCTGTGATAGTCAGCACACCGCTTGACTTGCTTACGCTGTATGTAGCGCTGAATGTCTCATCTGCATCGAGAGAGTCCTTAACAGCGCTGGCAGCGGCAGTAGCAGATGCGCCGCTTGTAGCATCGAGAGTAGTCTCAATACCATTGACAGTGATCTTGTCACCTGATGCCGGACTTGCGATCGTGATGGTGTAAACACCAGCTGAAGTTCCGAGGAAGCCTGTCGGCATACCATCGTCAACAAGTGCAAGGCGACCATTCCATGTACCGATTGCAAGGTTTCTGGTGATACCATCCGCATCTGTATATGTGAGATAGTTGAGGAGTCTCAGGTTCTCCAAGTTGGTCGCGGTCGCTGAGTGAAGGATCACGAGCTTGAAGATATCCTTGTTGTCTCCACAAGCCTTCTGGATAGCAGTGTTGAGTGTTCCTGCTCCAACATACGCATCCATACCAGCCTTAGCTGTGATGTCGTATGTATGCTTGGTCTTGAACTCCTGAGCCGCTGTGTTTGCCACAGGATCATCAGCCCAGTTATCTTTCATCGAGAAGATACCGTTCAGGACATTAAGCAGCATACCCTGAGCGACCTGCTGCTTGTAAACAGCAACCTGCTCACCAACGACATCCATAAAGTCCTTACCGGATGTGATATCGTAGCTGAAATCACGCTCAGTCCAAGCATCCATTCTTCCGGCTGTGATGAAGCCCTGCTCGAATGTATCGAGATTTGAGCTTGTGATGTCATTCACACCATCATAGTTCTGTGAAGTGGATGCGCTGATGCGTCCAGTGTACGGAATGCGTGCATACAGACTGCCTGTCTGAGTAGCAAGCGCATTGTGTGCGTTCTCGTTTTTACCGATAGCGCCGCTCTTTGCGAGCTCTGTTTTCTCTACGTTGGGAATAGAATCAACGTATTTTCCAAATGCTTCAGGATTGAAGCTCTTGGAGTCGAATCTTGTGTTAGGCATTGTACTAACCCTCCTTGTTTGTTAGTGATAAACTTTAGATTAGATCTTGAAATCGGGATGTGCCTGCTGATACGCAACCATCTCTGAATACGTCATTTTTGACGTGTCAGGCATTCCACCGTTTCCAGCTTCACCGCTGCCCGGCTGAAAACCAACAAAATGATTGGCGTTAGCCGCTGCCCCAGCTCCAACATCAGGAGTGGGCTGAGCTCCGGCATCAGGATCCTGCTGGATAGGAGCGGGATCTCCTGCAAACATAAAAGCTGTGTTCTCTCCAGCCTGAAGCTCAGCGATCTTATCGGCCAGTCCTTCCACTGCACCGGTCTCATCGTCAATCTTCGCTTTCGAGAAATCACCAAGCAGTGCTCTCACTGCAACATTGTTGCGGCTCCCTGCTTCTGTGAGTGCCTTGTCGATTGCAGCATCAAGTTTGAACTCATGGAGTTTTGCCTTGTACTCTGATGCAATCTGTTTGTTGGTTGCGTTCAGCTCATCAATCTGTCTCTGGAGCTCCTCGCTTCCTGCGGCTGACTCCTTCAACGTCTCGAGCTGTTTGTCACGTTCTGACAACTGACTTGTGAGCATCTTGATCTGTTCATTGAGCGTCTCCTTGGTATGCTCAATGTCATTACCGTTCATACTCATGATCAAATCGATCTGTTCCTTTGTCAGTCCCAGTGCTTCAAGTTCTGCTCTTTTCATTTCTTTGTACCTCCATTTTGTACGAGTTTTTACGTGTCATCGCCACTAAAAAAGAGCCATCAGTTTTACGCCATGATGCTCATCGGGCATATAAAAAGCACATACATGATCGGTGTATGTGCTTAATATTTGAAATCTTTATCGAGCTCGTTCTGTATGATCTCAACGGCCATCGCTTTCAGGTCATCAGGAAGATCATCGAGCTTTTCAATGTTCATGATGATATCTTCAGTCTTATCATCGACTTTTACTTTGTATTTTTTAACTAACGAGCTCCCGAATCCGTTCTGATAATCAGCCACTTCTCCGATGAGCTGTTCTTTCAGCCAGCTGCTATATGGTGAGCCGGCGTTAAAATCTTCAATTTTCATAACGCACTCTCCTTATAGCATCTTGACATAATTCTCTTTTGTAACAAGCACCCCACGATTAAGAATGACATAAAAATCTTTCCCGGTATGATCACCATTATGCTTAATGATTGCATCATAACCAAGTGCGTTCATGAGCTTTCCAACTTCGTGATTAGTTCTGCGCTGTCTTGCAAATAATAACTTGCTTCCACCCTGTTGCTTCATCTCATCAAAGATAGCAACCGCATCCTCATACTGGATGACTTTTGCATCGGGCTTTAGCTTAAATTCTATTATAGCACCACCATGCTTGTTTTGTCCATGATTTGTTGCATAATTCCAAGCAATTTTTTTGTATGATGGTGAACAGTACGCCACACCATCACCATAAACGCCACGGGACGGGAACGGTGAATCTTTAGTAAAGAACTCATCAGCCATCTCTCTCACAGTAGATGTGCTCTTGATGTCTGCTCGAAGTCCTGATTGTTTCGCTATACCTCGATATAAAACAGGCGTTTCAATCGCATCATATTCTTCATCAGATAAAATCTCAGGAATACCGTCTGCATCAACAGCACGATGAAACTCACGCATCGCACGCATCCAACCGTTACCCTCTCGGATCATCGTGCTCTTTGCGGTTCCCTCTCCAATCATATCAATGATCTGTTGCTCACGATCAAGAACTGTATCTCTGATTTTATCAGGCTCCAGCTTCTTGACATCAATCGGCTCTCTGATACCCTCAATAGGTGATGACTTCACATATTTTTCAAACCACTGCTTATAAGTGATGTCCGCAGGAACATGGTACGTCTTATCATCGTCACCATCTCTGGCAGCCCTCTCGCCCTTCACACCATAGTCCTCCGGGAACCAAGGTGCAGTCGTGGATCTGCAATACACATGGAACGGAGGAGCTGTGACTCCGCTCTCATACTCACTCATCGGGAAAACTTTCCCATCCATATCCTGACAGATCTCGGATGTGTGAGAGTCGAGTGTTGCGACTATCTCATACTTTTCAACATCCAGCTCCTTGAACATATCACCCTGAGACAGTGAATTGAAATACGCTTCCTCTGTCATCACGAGCCGCCCGGCGTTATATTTTGATGTCATCATCTTTTTACTGATCGCATCGATTGCCTTCTGCGGATCAGCGCCGGTCATTATGTTCTGACTGAGCTCCTGATGTATGGTATTCAGCAACTTATTCTTGTTTTCCCAGATCCTGTCACTGAAGTTCTTTCCGTCGGGAGCCCACGGCTTATGTAAAATATTATTTATTGTACGCTCATCCAACCTTCCGATGTCTGAGCCTATCTGCAAACCCTTGGCTATCTCATACGCTGTATGATAATAGCCGGTCTCATAAGCATCTGATAGTACGGCAGCGGTCTTATTTTCCTGATCAGCTGTGGCCTTTTCGACCGCCTGACGGATATTGAGCTCGAGCGCCTGAAGTCTGCTTATGTGCACCTTCGCTGATGCGTTCTCAAGCTCTTTTATCCACTGCTGATTGAGCTCGTTGTCTTTTCCATACTTGATATATTCTTTAACATCCCACTGAAGCTCTTTCAGCTCCTTGGAGTTTAGCCTTTTTCTTGCTTCGGCGTATGTGATTTGATTGTTCTTAGCAAATCGCTGGTACCACGCATCGATCTCTTTCTGCACCTGATGTATCGCTCTGTCATAACTTGCATTTATGCTCTTGACAGTCTTAGCGGCCATCTCATTTTGTGCTTTTTCGAGATCCTTAAACCTCTCAGCCCAGTATTCAGCGTTTTTCTTGCTCATAGATCTCATCCACCTTTACATCATGAGTGTCAGGCAGAATCGCCACCCATCCACCGTGCTTATTTATTGTCAGGCGTAGGAGTGTATCGCCTGTCTCCGTTTCCCTCAGCTGGATCAGTGTCACTTTCTCCTTCTTCGGGCTTTTCCTCAAACGGATCATATAATTCAGCCTCCCTCTGCTTTTGCGCTTCAAGTCTGGCCATCTCCTCATCAACATCATCAACCCACGGATGCTTACTGAGGATAGTCTCCTCTGAGATAATACCGACGGACTGAACACAGTTCTGGATGATCTCACCCTCGTTCATCATGATGTCACGATTGAACTCGATACTCACATCCGCGCTGTTGAATTGTCCCTTGCCGGTGTTAGCCAGATGAGCATTAACAAACCACAGAATATCCTCAAACGCAGCTTGGAGCTCTGTCTCCATATCGTTAGCATCAAGGTCGATATCAGAATACATCGACATGATATTCATCTGGTTCGGGTTACTACCAAGCCTGTCATCCTTGGCATCGTAACTCTTGGCGTTCTCGATCAAGGCCTTTTTGAACAGTGCGAGTATCTCTTTGTAATTATTCGCATCGACTTTGACCTCGAGAGTCTCAACCCCGCCCTTGGTCTCACCGTCATATCTTACTTTGACAGCTCCGTAAGTAGCAAGATTGCGACGGAACTCACCCAAGTTCTCACCATCATAATTCTTCAGAACGAGAATTGTGTTTCTCGCATCTTCCTGCATATTATTTTCAAAATCGGACAGCATGATGTTGATACCGTCCTGCAAAGATTTCACTTTATTCAGGAGTGGGATCTCCTGCTCATTGTACTTGATCGGGATGAGCGGGATGCGCTCCCAATTATATGACTCATCACCATAGTTCACATACGCACAATCAGTGTCACGGTCAGGATCCGGAACGAGATGACCTGAATCGAGAATGTAGCAGTGAATACCTTCGAGATCAAAGAGCTCCACCTTCTCCACATCCTTGATGGATGAATTCTGAATCTGCTTAACGACATACAGCCTAACCGCTGCCTGTAGTCTTGTGTGATCGCTATCCTCCCAGATCGGCAGTATCTCATAGCCGGGGAAGTAGCGGAAAACAAAATCGCCATCAGCGTTATAGTACGGATATAACCAACCGATACCAGTATTCATTGAACCCTTGCCGGCATTCTTCAATACCTGCATGAAGCGTCTGTTGAACACCTCAGTGAGAGCAGCGTTATACGCGTCGTTATCTCCATCGAGTGTGAACGGATTGCCAAGCAAATAATTGGCTTTCATATCGACAGTTTTTCCATACTGGTTATCGATGATGTGATTGTTCGGGAGATTGTCAACGTCCGTGAGCGCTCCATCTTCTCCAATGACCTGACGTTTACGGAACTTGATATCGTGCTCACCCTGATAGTAGAGCTGACCTTTTATCTGCTCACATCTCTTGGGTGACAGCTTCCAATCGTTGATGAGCTTCTCCAGCTCCTCCAGATTAGACATCTCAGGCTTGAACCCATACAGTATCGCATTGGATATCGCATCAATCGCCCTATCAAAAATACCTTCCATCGTTCACACTCCTGTGTAAAATTAGTCGAATGAGAACGCTGAGCCTCTGCTGACATCTTCGACAGCATAACGCATAGCGTCCATCAAATGGTTAAAATCATCAATCGGTCTGTTTATGTGCTGACCTGATTTATTATCCACATCCCATGTATAGTTGCTTATCTCAGTCAGAAAATTAACACATCTCGGATGAATGATGATGTGATAGTCCTGAATAAAATCAATACCGGCTTTTATCGAGTCCTTGCCTTTTCGTGCTTTCCTGATATGCTGAATACCAAGATCACGCAACCTGTCGATTGACTTCGGTTCAGCTGAATCGGCTGTGATAGTCTCTTTGGAATATCCGGCAGCGGTTATCTTTTCATAGATCTTCTCGTTGCTCATTCCCTTTTCGTAGATCTCATCAAACACCCATATTGTTTTCGCAGTCGTATCGATCAGACCACAAAATAGAGCAGTCGGATCGTTCGTGTAGCCAAAGTCAAGGCCGAAGCGGGAGCTCACACTTGACAAGCTCCTGATCTCATCGATGTTGAACGCTCGTTCTTCCCAGTTCTCGAAAATGACACCTTCAACGATACCCCAATCACCAAGGCCAGCGACTCTGTATCGTCTCGGGTTCTTGACTTTCATAGTCTCGAATACTTTCCGATCGGCATCATCAAGCCACTCGTTACAAGTATAATTTGTTGTGATCGCCATCGTGTCATCATCCGGCGTATCAAAAAACCTTGGCTTCAACCAATGGTGTTCATTCCATGGGTTAAAAGTCAAGGTTATCTGCTTGAACAGTCCTGTTGATTCTGGTATCGCCCCTCGGATGGACTCGTTTAGCATATCGAAATCTGATTCTTTCATGATCTCGTATGCTTCCTCTATCCACATCCAGCATAGATATCCATTCTCTACCGTTATCGATGTGACCTTCAGCGGATCGTCCAATCCTCTGAAGTAGATCTTTTGTCCTGTCGGTGTGTATGTCATCTCGAGTGGTGACTCTTTCACGTCCCATAGATCACTCACTCCTAAACGATTTATCGCCCATTTAAGTTCCGTGAAGCACGAATCTTTTAATGTGCGGAATACTTTTCTTACAACCAGTGTATTGGATCCGGGATATTTCATCATCGAGTATATGAACCACAGCGCTGTCGTTTTTGATTTCTTACTGGCACGCGAACCCTTGCATACTCGATAGCGTCCTTTATAATGCCAATAGGATCCATATCCTCCACCAACTACCTCGGACAGCTTTACGACTTTCGGCTCAGGTTTGACCATATTACTCACCCAGATCATCAGTAAACATGACCGGAACAGCCCCGGAGATATTTACCTTATCGCTGAACAGACCGTAACGCTTGCCAAGGAGCTCAGCTGCTTTAAGCTGATCCTTTTCGTCAGGTTTCTTTTTGACGTTTCTGGCAGCGGATGTCCCATCACCTGTTGCTTCCACAACAACGATCTCTGATTCAGACTCACCGCGGACAACAGATGTGAGATAACGCATCACTTCTTCAGCGTCTGCCACTGCTTTGTTCTGGATCGCCGCTGCGTGTTCTTCTATATAGGTTTTCACGTCAACATACGTCAACAGACGTGATCCGACTTGCTTGGCAGTTTTTTCTGAATATCCGGCACGGATAGCGGCCTGCGTCGCGTTCGTATCGATTAAGTATTCATCGCAGAATCTTTTCTGTTTTGCTGTCACGCAAACCACCTCCTCCCGGTAAATAAAAAAGAGACACCTCACGTGCGGATGTCTCTTTTCATACTTCTGCTGACTATATCATAACACACTTTTGTATGTGTAGTCAAGTGCAAAATTAACATTTTTCAAACCTTATCAAACCCATTATTTTCGGCAGCTCTCGGACTTAAAACAGTATCAAAAAAGTCATCGAGCGCCTGATTGTAAATATTATACGTCTGCCTGCGCTTATATCTCCATTTTTTGTGCATCATTATTTCCTCAACCGGCTTATCATAGATAAATACGTGCGTGAGTATCTTGATATGGTTCCCATCCTTCAGCTCCCGGATCTCGTCCCAGATCTTACGCTTCAGCTCCACGTACTCATCGATCTTGATGTTTATTTTTTGCTCCAGCTCAAAATACTTCTCCATCGTGATCGTGAATCTGGCTTCCAGCGGATTGGATGTCTGCACCCTCTCGGCTGAATAATCGAATGAGCCTGTTGATGTACTCATGAGACGATAATCATCCCGCTCCTGCATCAGAGTATTTATTTTCTCATTCAGGCCTTTAACCTGAGACAGATATCTGATCGTATAATTACGCATAAAGATTTACACTCCCTCTCTGTAAAAATTGTTTTGTGGAAAGATTGGAGACATTTTATATATATTTTTTATTTATATGTAAAAACATGAACTTAATTACAACTTTTTTCAAAAATTACTAAGAAGTTCAAAAAATGTGTCCAATCTTTCCACAAACTCCCGCAGTGCCCGAAATATAGGCAAAAACTCAACGGCAAGATCTATTTTGAGATCTTGCAGACTTCTTATTAAATACATTTCACTAAGCATTGACCACACTCCGAACAGTAGTTAGATGGCTTATTTAGGGCATTTCCACAGTTCGGGCAAGCGCCATTTTTAAGTTTTGCCGGTTGCAACTTCTGGAAAGATGCTAAAATCTCCTCTCCTTCTGCTCTGTCAATTTTATAGTGCGGATTCACATCCCAGTTCCAATTTTTAAGATTTGATACTGTTCTCATAACAGAATATCCTCCCACTTCATCAGATTTTTACCTTGTATCTTGTGCGGGCATCTGATGATCAGATTACCTATTGCACACTCTCTCCAGTTATCTCCTTTATCAGTGACAGCCTCCCTGTTTGACAGATCCACAGTGTAATATTTCCCTCGCGCATCATCCTTGAAGCGTATGGTGTCGTAGGGTTCAAACAGTTCATAGATACGCGGCCAGTCAAGATTGGATCCATACGCTGGGAGTGCATCATCAAGACTGTATTTTCGATAGCGTTCATATCGGTCATTCATGAATTATCATCTCCTCCACTGCTCTTTTATAGAAGTTTTTATCTATTTCAAACCCATAGAAGTTGCGCCCTAGCTCCTGCGCTGCTCTGGCTGTCGTACCGCTGCCGAAGCACGGATCTATTACTACATCGCCCGGATCAGTAAAAGTCTCGATCAAGTGCTTCAGCACGTTCACCGGCTTCTGTGCTGGGTGTATCTTTGGGATGTCTTTTCCGTCTTTTTCCCACTTGAACCAGTTAAAAACCATGTGACCGGTGCCACGGATGTTCTTGCCGTTATCATCTACTTGCAAACCATTCCTGAACTTTGGAAGTTTATCCCGATAAAATAACAGAGCGTATTCTGTAGCTCCCACTACTCGCATATTAGCCTTTAATACCTGCGGACTGTAGTTCTTAATGAATACGAGCGGGATATAATTCACAAAGCCATGCTTTTCTGCTGCTTTGATGAGTGTGTGCGTCTGCTCGAATGAACAGAACACGATCATGCATGGGCTGTCTGATGATCTACCTCTTGGGACAGGTCTATGATCATCCTTTTTCATCAGGCGGCTACAAAAATGAAAATACTCATACAGATTAAAGTTAAAATCTGAATGGAATGCGGCTTTTCCTGCAAACTTACTCTCTCCGTTTTTGTTATCCCCGCCGTTGTACCACATCGGATTTGATCCGTAGAAGTTATTCCCGACATTATATGGAACATCAGCGATGATGAGCTGCGCTTTCTGTATGGGTTTGGATTTCCAATTCTGCATACTGTCGTTATATAATTCGCATTTTAACCGCTTAGGTGTGTGTGTGTCGTACATAATTAAATCTCCCTTCATATCTTATTTAGCGGACAGCATTCACACAGATCCGCGAGCTGTCTCTGGTTCAGGTTATCGTCCCCGGTGTATTTACAATATTGGTCGCACATCTGCTCTTTAAGCTCAGTGATGATGCTGGTCTCCGTTATGTTCTCCATAAGAGTAGCGACGATCTTGGACTCAGGACATCCGTTATGTTTTAACACCCGGATGAGTGCTTTTAATTCTTCAAGTCCAAGTTTTATCTGATCCGCTTTCAGTTTATTCTCATCCACGCTTTTTCCTCCCGGTTGATGTGTATCTGGTTGTGTCTTTACCCTTGATAATCTCTCCGTAAAAGTGATGGAGTGCTCTCGTTTTCCAGCCTTTACGCTCAAGCTCATTCTTCATCATAGTACGTCTTATTTTTCTGTCTGCTGATGACATAGTGTCACACCTCCTTATCATTCCTCGCTTTCTGCCTTGTTCTCTTTCAACGGACATTTTGGATGTACTTTTTCCCGCCAAGGTTGCACCCCTCGTATCTTTTTTGGTAGGATTTTGCACCATGAACGAGAAGACACATAACCAACCGGTACAGTTTTGCAATGTTTACAATCACGACAAAGTATCATCTATTCCTTACCCTCACTTTCTGCTTACATATATTGCATCTGCCATTCATCTGGCTCATTCATAGCTTTATCTTCTTCTAAAACAGCAGGCTTCCATTTTGATATAAATTCTGAATATGCTTCTTTGGTAAAATCTTTTGGCATTTCTTGACACATTCTTTCTGCAAGATATTTAGCATATTCGATTTGCTTTTCAGTCGGTTTCATTCTTCTACCTCACTTTCTGCCCGAGATAATTTCTTGCGCTCTCTTTATTAAAAGATTGTTAAACCATCTAAAGTGACTAAAGAATTTATAAAGACTTCTGTGATTTATAATAAATCTCAAAACATCGTTTCTTTTCATACCTTATCCTCGCTTTCTTCATCAGCAGTATCATTCCACAAATGCTCTAACATGGCTTCTATGTCGTCATTTGGCTCGCTTTCTGCCAATTCATAAGTTTCTTCAAAAATATCTTTGCGACAAGGGTAAAACTCACCCTTTACACCTTTGATGATATAGTCACCATCTATTGCTTTCATATCGCCTTCTAAAGTGTGAATTGTGACAACTGTGCACGGTTGACCTAGACCAGCTTTCCATGCGTAATCATTAATATGGGCATCTCCATGTTCTCCGATAAATTCTTTAATTTCTGATACATTCCCGTGTATCTGCAAAGCTTCGACCTCAATCGGTTTTTTGATGTATTTGTTAATCATGATTCTACCTCCCAATTCCTTTACGTTTTTTCTTACCAGCCTTACATCTTGATACATGAGCTGAAGTCATATGTTTCGGATAACGGTTACGGTTTAAGTGTCTGTTTCTGTTCATTTCTCTACCTCACTTTCCTGAGGCTTAGCCTCATTGTTTACAATCACTAGTGCCAATTCCAATCCCAATGATATTCCGAACTCTTTCTCACTATCATATTTCCTAAGTTCTTCATCATGATAGTCTATCTGCTCTTTTATCTTTGCTCGTATATTATTGAGTATTGACTCTTGCTTTAATTCTAAATTCCGCTCGTCTTTATCAGCCCACTTTAGCCACTTTCCACAGTATGAACAATAAATACCTTTCTGATTTCCTTTATCAACAAAGAAAAAATCATTATGCCCACATTTACATTTATAGTCTTTAATTTTCATTCCTTACCCCTCACTTTCTGGTGGCTCATACTGATAAGCGTTAAGTACATTCCAATTTCCATCTATCGGAGCAGACACTCTATACTTGCCTGTTTCTTTATACTCGCAAAAATCTTCAACCGCCTGTACTACATCAGGGAAGAACAAACACCATTCATCTACTTTACCAACATGATAATCTCCACCTTCAGACATCGATGCAAACTTTCTACGACCTTGTAACATAGCAGGCAACAATCTGATTAGTTCATTACTATCTATTTGCATCTTCTACCTCGCTTCCTGGTTTATATGGAAAAGGTGAAGGCATCCATGCCACAGGATTTACCATCCCGCTAAAATAAGGCTGTCGTTTTATATCAATAGTAAAATATAATTTTTGAACGGTTATTTCACCTTTATCATCAGTTACAAGAAAATCCTTATATTCATCTTCAATCGGCGGATACCCTTCGCTAACAGGAATCCAATGCCCTATCTTTGGCTGTGGTGTGACGGATGGCAACTCGTTATACAAGTCATCTATAATTTTGGAAAATATATCGTAGAGTTCATCATCATTAAGCCTGTCGATTCTTTCATACAGGAATTGCTTTACTTCTTCTCTACTTATCACATCCTCACAAGAATCCTGCTCCAGTGCTTTGACTGCCATTTCTTTCGCCTGTATAACTAAGCTACCATGTGCTTCGACCATGTTTAATACTGTTATTGCTTCATCGCTTGTCATCCGACCGCTCCTCCCATCTAATTACACGGTGCTTCTATGATTGTCGGAGCATCGTCCAGTAACAATCTTTCTAATTCTTCTTCAAGGTAACTCGGTGCTATACAAGGATAATCATAATCTTCATCTTTAGGACAAAGGGTTTCTATAATTAAATCTACTGACAATATTCTTTTTGGAAGTGGTGTGCCATCATAAATCATATCCTGCTCATAAGTTCTCTTGAAATGATCCATACTCATAATTCGAGCATACTCTTCATCGGGTATATCAATTACTATCTTCATCGTCCAACCACTCCTTTCGTATCTCTTTTACGAGTGCGCTTATTTTTGCTTTTGCATCCTCAGTAAAGAAATCACAGTCGATCGTATCGCACCCAAGTACATTCTGAGAAAACTCCTCGTAGTCGTGAAGGTTACTTTCAAGATACTTGTTCCGCTCCTTGACAATGTGATAATCATTTATAAGCTCGATAGTTTTAATCACACCCCGTCGAATACGCCTCGAAAACGACAAACATCCCATTCCTGCGCTATGTATGAAAAAATCATTTATCTTCTCGGCATCCTCTGTTTCTGCGTACTCCGCCATATCCAACAACACTTGAATCATTCTATGTATTTCATTCATCCTACCGCTCCTTCCTCGACCATATCCAGTCGTACTTTAGCTCCGTCAAGATACTCGCAGGCACACAGTATCACGTTACCTAGGCCTTTACGTGTCTTTTTGACTTCAAACCATCCACCACCAAAGCTGACACAACCACCACTGATGTATTTTGGATCGGTGACAACCTGATGTGGCAGGAGTTTTTCTGCATACCTCAGGATAAATGTACCCTGCTGACGTTTCTTTCGCTCGTTGGCAAGTCTGTGCTTATACTCTTTGTTTGTCTCACGTCTGTATATCCAACACTTCTTTAGCCAGAGTCCGCCTTTTTCCCAGTTCTCCCTGAACACATCAAACGCCCGACGGCCACCATTGAAACTCCCGAACCCTCCGACATCTTCAACACGTAATTTTCCGAAGCCTTGGATATGTACCCATGTTCCCATTTTGGCTTTAGGGTTCCTGTGATCAACCGCCACTGTCCTGCCACTTTTGGCACGCCTACCTGAGCTTGTACCGTGTCCGTTCTGGGAGCTGTCGTGTGGTTTATAAGTGCTCACATACCACTTGCCTATATATTCTTTGACTTTTTTACGCTTTGCCACGCTTGGTGTAACCGCTACCATGACTAAACATAATACCAGCCCCACCGCTATTATCCTGCGCTTAGTCACAAGAGACCACCACCTTCAACAGTTCCGCACCTCTGCCATACATCCCCTCGATGATCTCATCAAGCGTGTGGCCGGGGTTTTCTTCTATTAAATACTTGGTCTTTTTGGCCGCCATGATGTAATCATTTATCATGGCCATTTCTTCCATAGCATTTGCCTTTTTCTCTGCGTTACTCATCATGCACCTCCCTGATAAATATCCTCTGTTTTTTCTTTTCGTTCGGGTTCCATACGCTCTGTATCGTGAACCCATACTCACGGCATATACTTCTCGAGAACTCGATGTGACTTATTGCTTGGAAGTTATTGGCTAAACAATAACCTTGATATCTTCCATAAAGTCCTGACGTTGATTCGTTCTCGATCTTTAACCCATCGTCCTGAAGCATCTTTACGAAGCCAATGATCGGGTTATTGCGCTCATGGTATTCTTCCAGAGCTCTCGTTACAACTTCCGGCTGAGTGAACTTCTGCTCATCAAGTATTCTGAAAAGTCCGTCAAGTCCGATCTGGATCAGATATTCCATCGCTGATTGTTTCCCGACAAGATCCTGACGGATGTTCTGCTTAAAGCCCTTCTTTCCGACATTGAACTTGGCGCGGAATGGAATGATCACAAGTCTGTCAAGCACCGCTCCTGTCTTGTCCTTGATACGCGGGATGTCGTTCGCACTGAATATGAGCTTGGAATAATTGTTGAACTCGAACGGATCTTTTCCCTTCATTTCCACGCTCACACGCTCCCCGGATGTCAGCTTCTTAAATATCGCAGGGTTTGCGATGAACTCATCACCGATATCATCACCGATGTTCGCGAGCTTTCCAAACAGCTCCGCGGTCTTAAATCTGTCTCCCAGCTCCTTCAGATCGAGCGCTGCTATGTTATCTTCTCCAAGGAGTGATTGGATGACTGCAAGGAATGTTGATTTACCATTGGATCCGTCACCGGTCAGAACGAACGCTTTTCTGAGCTCGTTACGACGATACAGACAATACCCGATCATTTCCTCCAACAGCTGACGTACTTCCGCATCCTTGCACGTGATACGATTTAACATCGCATCCATCTGCTTATCCTGAGCGTTTTCGTTATAGTCCCACTCGATTTTGTTGGTGACTATCTTCTCAGGTGTATGCTTTCCGAAGTCCCCGGTTCTGATATCAAACAGGCCATTTCTGAACGCTATTATGTCAGCGTCAGTCTCTGAGTTTTCCTGAATTAAGATGTTCAGATACTCTAAAACCTCGGATCGCTTCGTTCTGTTCAGCTGCGGCAGATGTTTTATCATGGCAGCTTCGATGTGGTTCTTACCCTTGATGTAAACACCGTCTTTGTAGATGTGGAGCTGGCCGCCGATCTTGATGATGTGCTCAGCGTTCTTCAGATAAACAGCGAACTTGTCAAACAAGAACGTGTTTTTTATGAAGAAGATGGGCTTTTTGAACGCATCATCACGAAGAATGACCTCGACTTCATTCTTGCTCATCGGTTCCTTCAGCACAAAGTCATTTATGATCCTGATGCAATCCCTGCACTCCTCGACAGTGTAATCATTGGATTGGAGCGTCAGGATATAATTGAACAGCGCCTGATTTCTTCCGTCTCCGGCTTCCATCTGCAAGAACTCCATCTTTCCACTCACTGGCCTGAGCCACTTCGGGAGAACCGGATCCGCATCCATCGACGTGTCATATAAAACTTTGCGCTCTTTGTCCTGATATTTCAGCACTTCATAAGAATTACGTGTTCCAAGTTTTATGTCTGCGATGATACCGATCGCTGTTCTTGTGCCGGTCTTATTTGTCTCTACTCCATTATTTCTGAACAGGAAATGCTTTCCTCTCGTAGTCTCGTATACGCGACAGCATACTTTGTTCTTTTTGACTATCTTGAACAGGATATCACTCTGTTCCACGTCATCTATGTCTACGAGAATGGTGTCGTTCGCGAGTATTCCCGCAAACTCCGGGAGCTTCTCCACCTGCTCATAAGTTTTGAAATCTTTGCGGCCTTTGAACTTCTCGATGCACTTCTTGCCGCGAGTCTCAACATAGCCTTTGAAAAATTCCATACAGTTACCACTCCAATTCTCTGAGATATTCGATGTGATCATTGAGCTTCTGATTCTTCTTCAGGAGCTTCTCACCTTTTCCATTGGCTTCCCTCGAAACAGCCCGGTAATGTTTGACCTTTTCCATCATTTCCTTAAACTCCTTATCCGTCACTCTGGATCCGTCTGTGTGGAATGGGCGCTTCGCAAATGCTTCTTCCTCAGCTGCGTGCGTTCTGTAATCACTGTAGATCTTAGCCTGAGCGCGAGCTTCATCATCGTTATCCATTACCATTTCCGTAAATGTGTGGATGAGATAGTCCCTCAGCTCAGCACGATTGTCATCTTTTGCGAGCAGCTTACTCACGAACTTTTTGAAGCGTGCCTTGGTCATCGGAAAACAATAATACACCTCGAATTGAGCGGAACCGTTCGGCCATTTTATGTATAAAACTTCATTCATCAGATCAGTTCGCATCCGAAGTCCTCCAATCTCTTTTTAGTCAGTTTTATGTACCAGTCTTTATCAAGGGACTCAGGGCATTTCACGCCATGCACGTCATCATTGTAGATGAAGCAGTGCTCAGGGCTGTTCTGGAGCTTCTCAACTCGACCTGTTTCCTTTTTGACCTTTTTCACACCCGGATCACCGTCCTTTTTGGATGCGAAGATCCTGATACACTTCTCATTGAGTTTTTTATCGCCATATAAGATGTGTGAATACTTACTCGATATCTTAGATACGAGCTGGAACTCCCTGAGCTCATCACATCCTCTTATAGTCTCCTCAACCGGGATGCCATCGATCATGTACGCCTTCATAGCCTTATTGATGATAGGCAGGTCATAATCAAGATCAGACAGGTTTTTCAGATATGCACCTTTACATTTCATCTCCCCGGTCTCGCGATCTATGATGAGATAGTTGTTGACATCCTTCTGATAGATCTCACCCATGAACGTGTCAAACTCCATCACCATTCCTGTCCTCTGCTCCCAGTCGTAGACGATATCATCTACCGTATCAAAGTCACGCTCATAGTCGCGTAATTCAATTAAAATACCATCCGTATTATTCTGGATGAGCCGTTTGATGTGTGGCTCCAGATGTTCTATCAGATCAAGGAGCATCATCTGTCCGTTCACACATATCGTGTTGTTGCTCATCGGATCATACAGTGCGCTCGATTGTTGTTTCATCTGTCCTGAGATAGCGTTATCCATGATCTTGAACGGAAGTCGTGCCTTTTTATCACCCTTCTTCTTAAACTCGAGATTTGAGTGATGGATATACAGGAAATTATCCCAATTATCCATAACGCGCTTACCGATGCCATATTGCTCCTGAAGTGATGGATAGTACGCTGTCACGTCAATCATGATGAACGTACCAACCGCGTGGAACTTCGGGATCGCACCATGACCGCCGCCCCAAGAGTAGATGTGCGGAACACCCATGACCATGACTTCCTGCTTTTTCTGATAATCGTGGTTTTCGGGTTTTTTGTACCATTCAGCGATGTGTCTGTACTTCCACAACTTGATACAGTCAAATATTGGAAAATCAAACTCATCATCAAACGATTGGCCTTTTTTGTTGCCGCCAAGTATCTTTGCAGCAAGCTGTGCTTTGGTCTTATTGATGTCATCCATTGGAAGGCTAAAGTGAAGGATGAAATAGATCATGGTGTCAAATTCTTCCTTACGACGTATAAACACCTCAGCTGTCTGAAGAACATCGTGAGTGCAATACTTAAATGTTTGATGTATCTCTTCATCCGTGAGAGCTCTGTCGATATCGAACGGAACATCTGTCTCTTTGATGTTATTTCCCATGAAGCCCTCAAACGATTTCAGGCCTCGGTCAGTCCCAAGCATCACGTCATAATTCCACAGCTGATAATCTCTGAACACCCCTGAATACTTCCAACCCGGTTCTCCCTTAATGATGATAAAATCATTGATGTCTTTGGGATCCATACCGGCAAGGATGCCTTTAAGGATGTACTGGTCATAGTGACGTGAGTTAAACCCAACCCAGATATCATTGACGTGCGCTTCGTAAAAATCACGAAGCGCGTCAACGTCATTATGCATCTCGGTGATCCGATGTTCATCCATGTTAGCCACCACGACTATCCAATCCTTTTTGTAAACCTCAAAATCGTATATGAGCAGACTCATGGGAATTACTCCTTATCAAAAATATCCTTGACCTCATAACCGTCGTAACCCTTGTTGGTCTTGTAATACTTCACAGCATACTCAAATCTGTCTGAAATATACTCGAACACATCCATCACAAGATCGGCGTACCGTGAATATCCACCATCTTCGGTGAACTCAATATCCATGTCATCGTCAGGAAGTAACGACCTCATGAACTCGTTCGCGATGTGGATCTGGAATCCCTCTGTGATGACCTGATTCATAAACATGAGCTGGCCTTTATACTCACCATTCAGGATCTTCATCCAGCAAGAGAACATCGGGCGCTCAGGCTTTGTCTTGGTCATTGTGAGCTCCATCTTGTTGATCTCAACCTCATACTCACCAACAGGAACATCCTTATAATCACGGTTTCCTCCGTTATCCTTAGCGGCTTCGACATCCTTGGAAAGTCCTCCAAGGTCAACCGTTTTGTCGAATTTTGCGAAAATGTTTTCTGCACTCATAATTATTCCTCCTCGTCTGTAGTGCGTGTACGTCTTGTACGTCTGCGCGGTCTCTCAGTTTCCTGCTCACGCTCAGCCATAGCTTCTGCGCGGTCTCTTGATTCATCCTCGATGAGCTCCGCTTCAACCTCAGCGGCCATCTCCTTGGCTTCCTCACTGTCAAAATCAACCTTGTTCGGGAGCTCCTCTTTTTTCGTTGCTCTCGTTCTCGTCTTTTTGGCAGCGGCTTCTGTTGCTGTCTTGTAAACATCGAACAGCTCATTAACTTCCAGTGGGATCTCAGTGCGGTCAACCTTCAAACGGCCACCACCGAATACAACCTCATCACTCTTGAACGTGAATGACCTCTTTCCATCTTCTGACACGATACGAGCGACCATATCGACCATACCAGCAACTTTAAGAGCCACCTTGTCAGGGATGTTCGGCTTGATTGATGTTACCTTGTCACCAGAGCGCTTTGTGATGTCCTTGGTGCTGTCCTCATGACTGATCAGGATGATGTTCTCATAATCAAGATTCATGAGCCTTTTTAATGTGGTCAAGAACTCTGTTCTTACTTTATCCCATGCCTTAAAGCTGTCATCCGATTCGTGCGTGATACCCATCTCGTTATACATATACAAACGACAGTGGGTATACAGATCTTCGAGCAGGTCAACGACGATAGTCTTGAATGTGTTATCCTTCTTTTCCAGCTCTGAGATCACTTCCTTGAACATCTCCCATGCGTATGTCCTTGTTGTGATGCGGCCTTCTGATTTGACCTCATCCTTGATGAATACCACCGGAGCATCCACGAACTTCGTATTTCCATCCGTGTTCAACATCAGTGGATCCGGGAAAGAGTTAGCCAATGTGGTCTTGCCAGAGAATGGCTGTCCATACCACCACATTGTTCTCTTGGGAGCGTCAGAGATCTTCCGGCGCTCGTTTTTGGGTAAAACAAACATATCGATTCCTCCTTTTTCCGTGTGTGTTTTATATTGATCGCAGAGTGCTCTGTACTCGCAAAAATAACAATATTCATTGTCTTTCGGCTCGAACTTTGTGCACTCCTGCGCTCTTTTTATGTTTAGCAGTGACTTGATGATCTTGTTAGGATCATATTCCACTTTCATGAGATTTACAGGCGCGAGCGTCAGCTCTTTTCTTATCCTGTCCCGGTAAACCTCCAAAGTCTCTGTGGCTTTTCTCTTAACCCCGGTCTTTGGTATTATCAAAAAATACAGATTTCTGATGTGCTTACGCGGGAAGCATTTTTCAAAAAAGTATTTATACAGATGCAGCTGAGCTGAATATCTGTATGACTCGCATTTTGTCGTATACTTGAAGTCGTATATGTCATACGTGTCTTTACCGACCGGCACCAAATAATCAATATAACCGATGAAGTCGGGTGTCTGGATGCAAACCTCAAACGCTCCACCGATCGGGAGCTGCTCCTTGACTTTACGAGTGACTATCTCGATCTTCATCGCTTCGGTCTCATGGTCATCATCTATGATGTTGTAACTCATAAAGTATTTTTTGATGGCACGCTCACATCCAAGTCTTATCGCATCATGTGCCATCGTTCCAACTCTCAGAGCGTTATCAGCTGTCACTACATCATCAGCTTCTACTTTTTCAAGATAGCGCAGTCTGTACTTAAATGAACATCTCTCAAACGTGTCAATTCTTGAATATGACCATCGCATCCGATCACCTCTCTCATCATCTTTTTGAACTCATCGAACCCGCTCGGATATAAGATCATGGCTATACCGTTCGCTTCATTTATCCGATGTACGTTCAGCTTCTGGAGACCTGATGCGTGACCGGTCGCAGATTTGAGCTCTATGGCAACAAACACGCCATTCACACAAGCAATGATGTCCGGGATGCCAGCTTTTTGGTAGCCACCACCCCATACCTTGTAATACCAACCTATTGGCTCATATTTCATCTTTTGAGTGGGAGTGCCGGCATTGTATATGCCTTGTCTGTATAGCCATGCTCTGACCTGATTTTCGAAGCGTTTTTCGGGTGTCATTTGCACACCCCACGAGCTTTGACCTCATCCAAGAGCTGCCATGTTGGAACAGCGGACAAATCGAACTGAGTCTCGATCTCAGCTGTCTGGCGTGATGTCCTCAAATGTGACAGGATGCAGATGAAGCGATTCTCATCAATGTGGTTGCGCTTCACACAATCTCTAATATAGTCCTTGCCATATCCAAGCTCTTTTTCGATGCTCCTGAACGATTTTTTCTTTGACTTGATGAGATCTGAGAGCTTTTCACCGTCAATCTCAATGCTCACAGTTTTAATATTACGCTTCCCCATTGTCCGTACCTCCTTTAACTCTGATCTGTATATAGGCCTTCTTCTGGCCTGTAATCTTCGGATAATCTTCAAGCAGTGAAGCATACTCATCCGGCTCCTCCTTTTCCAACGCTTTCAAATCAATCGTTTTCTTCCCGGGAGTCGCATCGATACGAACGATTGAAACATAATCATTCTCAATCTTTGTGATCCCATACTCATCCATAGCACGCTCGATCTGATCTCTCACACGCTTCGATTGCTCCTCAACACTTTTCTTGTGCTGCTCGAGATGAGCGAAGTCTTTGAACGCCTGAAGATACTTCTCCTCAAACGCGACAAGCTCATTCTCTTTCAAGTCTTTTGCTTCTACCATGTCAAACCTCCTATCAAAAAACCTAACAAAAATGATACTGCTGTTATGATCACCCAGCTGATCAGGACTCTGCGCCCAAGATCGCGCTTGGATGTATATCTACTTATGAATCTCATACCGCTCCAGCTCCTCCTTAAATAGATCATCCGTATAATCAACACCCTTTTCGAGCGCCTTGTAAATATGTGACTCGATGCTGTCCGGGCTGAATAGTTTGTAATAATAGCACGGCCTGTCCTGACCTATGCGATGGATCCTTTTCTGTCCCTGCATCCACAAATCCACTCTGTCCGTCGGACTGAAGAAGATGACCTTGTTGGATAGCTGGAGATTTAAGCCCATAGCACCCGCCTGATACTGAACCAATGTGATAGAGTCAGGACATTCGTTATATGCTTCCAAATCCTTATCTTCTCCGTTCATGATGCTGACAGGTCTCTCCAAATCGATACACGCTGATCGGAGCTGTAACAATTCATCGTTGTAGTTGTAAAAAACTATCAGACGATCATTTGTGGACTCTACCAAGTCTTTGAATGCTGCCATCCTCTCCTGTGAGAGTGAACATATCATTCGCGCATAGATACGCTTAGCAAGAATGGTGTCTCCCACATATTCCTTATCATCGATGACGATATAACCATCGCGCATAAACTTCTTATATTGCGCCGGAAGTGGTGTTTTTATATCGATGTAGTTCTTAACTGGCAAGTTCATCACTTCCTCAGTCTTTAAGAACACCGCACCATACTCTCTGAGCTTACGCTTCAGTCTGTCGGTGTTTTTGTAACCTCTCACCACCGGGATCTTGAAGCCTGTGATCGGATTATCAACAAACTCTGTGATCACATACTGTCTGTAATATGTGGACTTTGATATGTCCCATCCAAGCAAGCGGAGCTGGCTCCAAAGTCGTTCGTATTTTCCCGCTGTCGGTGTCCCGGATAGAAGTATCACATTGTCCGGCTGTAATGAAAGTATGAACTTCGTGCGCTTGGCCTTTTCATTTGAGATGAGTGAACTCTCATCCAACATCAATGTGAAGTGATCGAGTGATAATAGTTCCGGCCGCCTGAAGACAAGATCATAATTGATAACGCCATAGGCGTTCTCTGGGTTTATTGATAACGTCCCGATGTGCTCGAAGAACTCTGAGTATTGCTTTTTGTCTGTCAAGTCATACACGAAGCTGTCATCATAAGCGACATATTTTTGCAGATGCTCAATCCAATCACTGATCTTGGACTTCTGGCACACAATGAGATTAGCCAGTGTGTTGAGCGTGCGGAGCTTCTCAGATCCTGTGTAGGTCTTGCCAAGCCCCATGTCGTGATAGTACGCCACTCTGTTTTTATCCTTGGTTTCATCAAGTGCCTGTTGTTGGTGATCGTACAGATTGACTTTTTTCATCCTCTTTTCCTCGCATCATACGGCTCCGGCATCAGCATCCAAGCTGTGACGTTATAACCTTGATAATCTCCGTAAAACACCCATCTACACTCTCCATCATCTTCGTGTCTCCATATCGCATCCATTGTTGTAACGATTCCACCACTATCAATTGTCACCAAATAACGACTATCAAATGATATGTGTGTTGTCCCATCGTCTGGATCCTTATACTCACGATATGGATCAGGTGGAAGCCCATCTTTGACAGATATCCATGTGGCACGAAGCGAAGCATCTACGAGCACTTTAACCGCATTTTTTGTAGTCTCATCTCCAAGTAGAGCTATTATCCCCGGCTGGAGCATCCAACCAGCCGCTGCTGTTACTGATAACCCTGCCATCCCCTTACACCTCAATTCCAGTCATTTCCTCGAACTTCACACGACTTATCCAGTATGACCAGCGCCCCATCTTCACCGCATAACCCCAAGGGAATACACCGTCCTGCAAGCCGGTCATCACGAACTCTCGTGATTTTCCCATTAGCTTTGCGACCTGATCCACGCTAAGTGTTGTCTCAGGATCGTGCACCGGCTCGGGTTCGAACTGAAAAAAGTATTCTTCCCCAAGTCCAAGGCTTCTGCCGATAACTCGCTGCCTGTTCTGACTTGGCTCATTATGTCCATTCAGATACTGGCTGAGTGAACTCGGACTGATATCACAGAGCTGACATACCTGCGTCTGTGTCATGTTCCGTTCGTTCATGACCTTTTTAAGTTTCTGACCAAATGTCATCCTCTCACTCCTTTTCCGCGTTTTGTCGATAGTTTATCCACAGTTCGGGTGTAAAAAAATCTGATTCTGTTCCTCATCAGATAAACGGAGCAGATCCGTCAAAACCTGCATTTCTTCCACGTTGAACTTGGAATCTCCGTTCAGCTTATTCATAAAACCCTGATAGCTGAGCCCAAGCTTCTCATGGATAAACTTGATTGTCATCCCCGAGTCCTTGATTTTTTCCTTTAGCAGATCCGCATCAATCATTTTACCTCTTGCACCTCCTTATCCTCTAAATACATCATCCTCTGAGTAGTATGGACAAAAACCGGCGTGGCAACACGATGCACACATATCACCGTCACAGTCTCCTGATGCTTCGTATGCTTCCTGCTTCGCGAGGATCATACCTTCCCAGTCAACATCGTTGTTTTCATTAAAAATATCCATACGCACCTCCTAGATCGGAACCGAACCCAGCAACAGGAAGATGAGAGCCCACATCGCGAGGAACGCCAGTCCGTTGACTGCGAACTCTTTCAATAACCACAACATTTCTGATTTTTTCATGCTGCACCTCCTAGCTCTTGGGTGTCGATAACTTATCCACAAGTCAGAGTATACACCCTTGTGGATAGTTTGTCAACACTTTTTTTGAAAAATGTTTATATTTTACTTGAAAAATTATTTCAAATACTTTAAAATGGGCTTAGAAAGGTATAGGAAGGTGGTGATCAAAAATGGAAATTGGAGACAGAATCAGACAAAAACGGATCCAGCTCGGGCTGTCTCAGGATGAGCTCGCACAAAAAGCCGGGTACAAAAACAGATCTTCTATCCACAAAATGGAGAAAAATCTGCAACGCCCACAAGTCGATGATCTTCCGAAGCTAGCAGAAGCTCTGGATGTTCATGTTGATTGGCTCGTGAATGGTATCGAGATCGAGCGTACCCAGTACAAAGATCTCGATGAGAAGTCGCATCTGTTTGATTATGTGAGCCGCCTGTATGGAAGCTCAGCAGCTGAAGCTGTGGATCTGTTCAGTAAACTTGATGACTACCAAAAAGGGAAGATCATCGGACAAATGGAGCAAATGACCAAACATATATAATAAGGAAGCCTGCAAGATCTAAATTTACATCTTGCCGTTGAACAAACGCCTATATTTCAGGTGTTCCCACGATTTACGGAAAGATTGGACACAAATTTTCAACTTCTTATGTTTTTTCAAAAAAGTTGTAATAAACTTTGCGTTTTGACATATAAATAAAATTTATATAGAAAAAGCGTCCAATCTTACCACAAACGGAAGGAGTGATATTATGCGAAAAATGGCCATCTTACTGTGCTTTGCGCTAATTATTAGTTTATCTGGATGTATTCCATACGATCCACCTGTAACATCAGATTCGATGGAGATCAGCACTCCTGAACCTGAAAAGGATCCACTTGATGATCTTACCGTCAAGATCAAGAAAGTTGATACGAAGAAAAAGATCGTATTAAACGATGTGTTTTTCTTCAAACCAGATGGAAAGTTCATCACTTTTGATGTTCAGATGAAGAATAATGGTAGTGATCCGGTGAAGTTTTACCTGACAGATTTCTCAGCTGAGGATTCCAATGGTAACACATACGCTCCTACGTGTTTGAACGGAACAGACTATCTCACCGTATATGAAGTGATAAATCCAAATTCAAAATACAAAACATTGATAGCATTCGACGTTTCACGTGACACAGACAATATTAAACTCAAGTTTAATGGGAGCGATGTATAATGAGAAACCCCAATCATTATGGAACAGTCACAAAGCTGTCCGGGAAAAGACGCAAGCCATGGGTAGCCAGAGAGGGAACATCTGGCCGTCAGCATCCCATCGGTTATGCTGAAACTCGAGAAGAAGCCATGATCTTACTTGCTGAATATAATTCTGAACCTTGGAACTTGGATGTATCAAATGTGACGTTTGAACAGTTGTATGAGCTCTGGAAGAAAAGACGCGCCTATAAGCTCGGAGCTTCTTACCAGCATTGTCTTTATGTGGCTCATACACATTGTAAAAAGCTCTATAACCTAAAATACAAAGACATCAAATCCTATCAGATGCAAAACGTGATTGATGACTGCGAGCGTAGTTATTCTACAAAGTCAAATATCAAATCACTTTTTAAGCATTTGGATAAATATGCATTCGAGCTTGAGATAATAAATAAGATGAATTCTACAATAGTAATTGGCGGAAAAATCCCTGATCTTGAGAAAAAGATATTTACCGAAGACGAAATCTGTAGAATATGGGAACACGAAGGGGAATGGATAGCAGACTGCACCCTGATCTTGCTTTATACTGGTTTTAGAATCATGGAGCTTCTCTCTATCCCCAGAGAGAATGTAGACCTTGAAAATGAGATAATCAAGGGTGGAATTAAGACCAGCGCCGGTAAAAATAGAATCGTTCCCATCCATCCCCGGATAAAACCCATAATCGAAAGAATGATGGGAGATTGTCTGATTGGGAAATTTATCTCTGATGCAGCTTTTAGATGGCATTGGAAGCCGTTTATGGAAAAAATGGGTATGCAGCATACACCTCACGAATGCAGGCATACGTTCCGTTCACGCATGGACTCAGCCGATGCAAATAAGGTGTGTATCGACTTGATCATGGGACATAAATCAAGAGATGTCGGAGAGCGTGTTTATACACACAAGACTATTGAAGAACTTAAAGAAGCCATCCGACTAATAAAATAAAGGCTCGCCCACACATTTCACTGTACGAACGAGCCCCGGAAAAAGGAAGAAGATGAACTTCTAGCCTGCATTATGGATGTAACGATAATAATCGGACTATAATGATATGAATCACCATAGTCCGAGAATACATTTTGTTACTAATTTGTTACTAATTTCTATCGTTTTCTATCGGTTGCGGTCAGATTTAATTTTTAAAAGTGCCTAAAAATAGCCGTTCTACTACCGTCATTCTAGCGTCGTAAATTATAGAAAAACAACTTGAATATATCGGTTTTTAGCTATTTATAGGTGTTTTTGTTACTTAATTGTTACTTTTTCAATTTTAATCTGACCGTATGATTATAACATCAGTCGTTTTTGAGCGCAACCTTCATAGCTGAGTATGTTTTCTTCCCGTAGACACCATCCACGGTCAGCGGCTCAGTTTTCTTCTTCAGCACACCGCTCGTATATGAATGAGTTTTCTGGAAGTTCTTCAATGCGTGCTCAGTATTGGATCCGAAGTCACCATCGATTGACAAATGCTTTGCATCTTTCCCGACATATCCGAAGTGATCCAGATCACGCTGAAGCATCTTAACTTCATCGCCGCTATCTGACTTCCTGAGTGTAGGCTTTGCTGCGCGGAGTTTTTCGGGAGTCCTTGACTTGCCCTTCACTACCACTACAGTATGCCCTTTCGTCTTGGTCACAAGAATATCTCCGGTGCAGAGCTGTGTCTTGTACGTATAAGCGAAGTGTTTTTCGAACAGCCCTGTTTTCTCCAACACCTTGACCTCACTCTCTGTATTGAAGTCTCCCGGATCTGTTCCTGTCGCTTCCTTAACACACGCTCTCACTAACGATGAACAGTCAGCTTCGGTCTTAGTCTTGGATGACGTACCATACTTGATAACGCCATATCTGTTTGACTGGTCATAGCCGATATTGTCGTTAGCGCACGCTGTTTTCATCTTCTTAGCGATGGCTTTGGCGTGAGTGACCGATTTAGGGCGCAGGACGTACCAGCCCTTGGGGCTTACATAAAACTCCTGCGTGCATATCTCACGCCCTGTCTGATCTCCAGCCTGACCGCCTGTAGCGTGTCCGTTTTCGTCAATGCGTGCTGAACCGATTATTACTGACATAGTGTGTCACCTCCTTGTAAAATAATTCATTTCCATCCTTACCTCCCTGTGTAGTCACGGAGTTTCTTAGATTTTAATATATACCAACTGAAGAGTTGCAGCGCCAGTGATTTTAGCACTGTAATCAGTTAGTCCTCTTGAATGGATATAAGGTTTACCGTTGTCATAGAATACATCAAATGCCCAGTTATGGTCTGGCATTATGGCCGAAATGACTTTATATCCATTTGGAGGAGTTACTAAAGCGTTTCCATAAGCATTAAAATCTAAGGTGGCTGTTACTTCTATTGGTTTTGACTCATCCACTGCATCCATAAAATCCGCCGGCGCAGCGACTTGCTTGGCTTTGACTATGAGGGATTTCTTGTAGTATCTTACATCAATAGTATAGTTTCCGTCTGCACCTTCAATACTAATGACATCACCCTTACGAATTGGAACTGTTGCTGTACCTGCATTTATTCCAGAAGATTGAGTTCGAATATAAACTTTTTTATCATTTATATTAAAGGTCAAATATCCATTATCATAGGCTGTTGCTATGATAACGCCATCATATTTGGCTGTTTCCTGAAGAGTAGGAAAATTTAATTTCTCATAGTCACTCAATTCACTTGTATCTGCCTTATATGGAACGGTGCTGCCATACATAGCGTACAGTTCGGGATAAAGCGTCTGACTTATGGTGTCTCCTGCTTTGAGAAATCCACTCGGTATTTTATCGCTATCGTTCTTAACCCACGAACCTACCGCCAAATCTGCATATAACGTTCCACCTGCGACTCTCAAAAGAGAGCCATCTGAATTAACTGAATTTACGCTCATCTTTTAGCCCTCCTTTGTGTATTCGAAGACAGCGTATGCTTTAGTCGGATTATATCCCCCATTTCCAAAGTAAGCCGTTCGATTGCTAATATTAGGAACAAATGCGCCTTGACCTCCATTAACGCCGTTAGATTTTATAACATCAACATCTCCTGTGGAGCGATAACTAACCATATAAGCATCAACGAGGTCTAAAATATCTTCGGGAACAGCATCGCCCGAATATATAGAATTACTATGATTAACGCTTGGAACAATAGCTCCGTTCCACCAATAATAAATAACTCTCCTATAAATATCCTTACCATCTATCCACACCTTGTTGGTCTTGGTTTCTGTGGTAGAATAATACTCAGGCGTGCCACTCTCATCATCCGTGATGTTCACCTGTCCGTAGGTTTTCTTAATAGCCGTTGACAGTGCATCCCACTCGGCCTGCGTGCCTGTAAAAATTCTCTGACTATCCACCAGCGCAACCGTTCCACTATCTTCGACAAAATCCCTCTCGTCAAAATCAACGCCTGCCGCCGCATGGATTGTACCATCCTCTTCAATCGTGACTGTTGTTCCGTCGGGCTTGACCTTTCCTGCCCTCTCTTCCGTTGCGACAGGCACATCCACATTCTGCAACGCCGAAGCGACACCGCCAGATGTAACAGGGTTCGTGCTTCCTGCGATCGGCTCCGTGTCAAAGGTCAGCGTATCCTGTTTGCCCTCTAATGCCGAATAAACGCCCCCACTCTTGACAGGATTTGCACTATCCTCGGTCGGTGCGTTGTCAAATGTAAGTGCGTCCTGCTTGCTTGCAAGAGCACTGTATACTCCACCCGATGTAACGGGATTTTCTGACAGCGATGTGGGCGCACTGTCGAATGTCAGTGTGTCCTGTTTAGCCGCAAGCAAAGCGTCAATCTGTGCCTTAGTGTAGTAATTGCTAAGGTCAACTGTCGTGCTGCCAAGGATCTTCCATGTACTGTCTTTTGTACTCCACAAATACTGTGTATAGACGTTCTCCCCAGCCGCCAACAGATATATCGTGGTTGTCGATATACCAGAGGTCGGCAAAGCCTCCACAACCTCAAGCGTGATGCCACCTGATATGTGTGAAATCAACTCATCAACTTCGCTCTGTGTGTAGGTCTCGGATTTTAAGTAGTAGTTTGCAAGGTTGTTGACCGTGTTCGTCATTACGGTCAGCTCAACTGCCTTGTTTACCGGAACAACCTCGGTTCCATTGACAAGCACCTTCTCGATCACATTCACATCAGCACTTGCCTCAATGCCGTTCAGCTTTGTAAGCAGTGCGTTTGTGAAATCGTTACTCGACAGACCCTTGCCCGCCTCTGCCGTGACCTTTTCAGCCAGCGCATTGAATATCCCACTACTGCGCACAGCGTTTGAGCTGCCACTTGTCGGGGCATTGTCCCAGTTAAGCAAGCTCTGTAGCCCAAGCTGCGCCGTAGTTTTGTTTCCGCTCAATTCCGTGCCATTGATCTTCGGCTTGTTCGTCAGCGAATTGTAATTAGTGGTGCCACCACCTCCACCACCGCCACCTTCAGCGATGACCTGAGCCAGCTCCATCAGAAGTCCCTGTATCTTGTCATCAGGAGCTTCGACTATCGGCTCGCCGTTGATCATATCCACGAGCATCTGTTCGACTTTCCCGAGTGGTTCCTGTGTTGTTTCTGCCATATCATTCTCCTTCCACTTCTATGAGTATGTAGTTCGGCTTCGGCATCGTTATCTTTGTGACCACTTTTACATCCAGCGTATCATCGAGGATGTCACCGCATCCGTAGAGTTTTGCTAACAGCACATCACCACTCTTGACCTCGATTGTGGTTGTTAAACCCTCGAATACATCCATAAAATCTTTTACTGTCATACGTCCTCCTCCTTTTCTTCGATTTCCTCAAGAGCATCATTCGTTGCCTGATCAATCGTCACATAGGTGGCATTGTCGACTGTTGCGGTGTCCGAAAGACCCTCGCCAATGATGTAACCGAGAACGGATGCACCCATCATAATGAGTGAGCCGATCTGTGTGGCGGTCTGCTCAGAATATCCGAGGAACACTAAAAGTCCTGTGACGAATCCGATGATCGCCATCCACAGTTTCCTTGATGTGAGTTTTCTTTTCCAATCAATCATAATTTAATCCTCCTTTGGTTTGTTTGGTAATTCGCACACCTGTTTGAACAGGCGCTCTGCTGTTCCGTTTCCACCCCATTCTCTGTATGGATCATAAAGATAATGCTCAAGATCGCGAATGTCATCTGCTTCAGCCCATCCGCGTTCCAACCAATATTCGCAGGTGCGAACGATGTTGACGTATGTCTGTCCCATGACCATGTTCTTCATGTTCTCGATATATCCGTTAATACGCTTTTCGATATCGTCCATTTTCTTGTAGACTTCTGAATTCTTTTCACGCTTCGATGCGAGATATGTCCACACGCCTGTTGAACCGAATATCCCGACCAGTAGAGTTATCACGCCGGTGATGGCAAACTCCCACGACATTTTATTCACCCCCTTGCCAAGATCTCATCGATTTCGTCTTTGAATTGAGGATATTTTTCGATGACTTCGTTATAATCAAGTTTCCCCATCTTGATTCGTCTTGCCAGATACGCCGCCATATTACTCACCTCCCATCAGCAGATAATCGACTGCTTCCTGTGTTTCTTCGAGTGACTGACTGATCATCTCGATGTACTCATCTTTGTCATACTGGAGCTCATCGTACTGATACTCATCTATCTCAGCCCCGGTGATATGTTCAATGTTTGTATGAACATATACTGTATCTTTTCCAACAACGAGCGGCTTAGCCTGAGCTTCAGAGCCCCTCACAGCTTCAATCTTGATCATGCGTAGCACCTTCCCTTCTTACGAATTAGTTTTCTGTAATATTTCCTCACGTCCGGGTTTATCACTTCATAATAGTACGTTATCAGTGAATGTATCACTGGTGTGACGTATTTTTCATATAACCTGAACGAGTCACACCATGCAAGCCAACCGATATATGAATTGGCGCTGCAAAACTCATGATAATTTATCATCTGTCTGTGGTCTTGCTTCCACTTGATGTGATCGAACATCTTTTTCATACGTTTGCAGGTTTTCTTTCGTAGTAGGATATAACGTGGAAAGAACCTATACCCCACAAAATCAACGCCTCTCACTTTGACGGGAAACACCTGCCAATTTGATTTCAATTCGAGTCTCAATCTCTCCTGAAGATACGCTTTGATCTCGACATTTAACCGATGCAAAAAGTCTTTATCATCAGAATAAATTGTTATATCATCCATATACCTGACTACTTTCGTGACGTGTTTTTCTTCTTTTAGCCAGTGGTCGAAGTATGCCAGATAATAATTCGCGAGATACTGACTTAAATATGAACCGATTGGAACACCCTTTTCACCCGGATATGAGTCCACGATCTTGTCAAGTAGTTCCATTACATCAAGATCCTTTATCTTCTTTCGAAGTAAAGTTTTCAATATCCTGTGATTTATTGATGGGTAAAACTTCCTCACATCTAACTTCAGACAGTACGCTGAATCTTTGACGTGTTTTTTCGTGAGCCGCATCGCTTTCTTGATACCTCTCCCGGGAATGGAAGCACAAACGTGATCACACATCACTTCCATGAATATCTTCTCGATCTGGAGCATTATCGCCCACTGAATTATTCTGTCCGGGAAGTATGGGAGCTTCATCAGTTCTCGCTCTTTTCCCTTGTCATTTATGATCGACACCTCATATTTGCTCACTTCGTATGTTTTATTGATGAGCATATCCTGTATCTGCTTGAGATAATAATCAGGGTTTGCATCGACCATTTTCACTTCCTTATAGAAGTGTTTATCTTCACGAGCTCTCATGTGAGCTTCGCGGAGATTGTCCATTGTTACAATTTTTTCAAAAATAAACCCATACCTTTTCATGATGTTTTCTTTCTGCCGAGCTTTCGAGTTTTCACCTACTAACACAGCTTTTAGTATTTTTATGTTTTGGCAAGAGCCAAGGATATAGATTGCATCAAATAATATATGATGACGGAACTAAGTCCGAGATCATCGAAAACATTAGGTGTGCGCCGATATTAGCATTCGAATTCGAAGTGGCATCATAATTCACATTAAGTTGAAAAACACCTGCATTCAGATCATTATTCCAATTACTGCTGAAGGTACTGACATAGCCAGTGTTAAGATTACCATTATCCGTGAAGGGGGTGCCTGAGTGTACTGAGTACGGATGAGCACTCCCTGAGCTGAGATAACATAATTGGACTTTTAATCTGCCGCTTCGGTTTCATACCCTCTTTTTATATGTGAGTAATCTGCGCATTATCTATATCCTATATTTATGTGATCAGCGAAAAATCGCTGTTATCACTGTTTACATTACCCTTACAGGTACATCAGGCGCGCGCCGACATTAGCAATCGAATACGAAG
>Ga0247611_10001280_pt1 | contig 45498 bp, 80 predicted proteins | sample 177DNAGHGhighgp2_FD_192422 | JGI IMG/M metagenome (GOLD analysis project Ga0247611, IMG submission 192422) | Sheep rumen microbial communities from Palmerston North, Manawatu-Wanganui, New Zealand - 1770 DNA GHGhigh gp2 | ecosystem: Host-associated > Mammals > Digestive system > Stomach > Rumen... | reverse complement strand
GTTAAGGACGGAGCAACAGAAAAAGACCTGACCGACTGTAATGGAAGCATAGTAAAGGCAATCTGTTTATCGAACGTCTGGCATTTTTACAAAGTTTCAGGTATTACTGAAATTGTTTAATTAAATCATGAGAAATTATGAGTACATATAGTATACCTAAAAACTCAAGTATTACAATTAATGATCCAGGGGAATCTGTTACAAGTGTTTCTTTCTCTGGGTTAATTAGAGATTTTTCTGCTCCAGACTCACCACTAACAACTGCCTCTGTTAAAAGTATTATTGATGATGCTGGAATAACATCTAATAAAACAATTACTTTAAAGAACAGTGTAGTTAACAGTCTAGATAAAAGTGTCTTTGATGTAGCAAAAGTAAAAGGATTCACAGTCCAGAAAGTTAATTGTCCTTTTTGCATAGAAGCTGTTACAAGAACAATAGTGTCAGTAACAGGAAGTAATGTAAAGCAGGGTACTACAAGAGACGTTAATAATGCCTCTAATGTAGCTAATGGACTAGATTTAATAGTTTCAGCAGGAAGAAGTGTGTATTTATGGAATACTTCAGGAAATGTTACGTTAACTTTTACTTCAGGAAATGCTAAAATACACGGAGACTTATCCTCTATACCTAACTTAACTATTGTTGATTCAGTTGGAGCAATAAGTGATATCGATGGTTTAGTGTTCCCTACTACAGTTGGAGCAATTCCTTGTTTATCTTCTTTAACTGGTCTTACAGAAGTTGATATAACTTTTCCTGGGAATGTTAATCTCTCAGGGTGGTTTGAAAACTGTACCTCTCTTGTTAAAGCAGATATTAAAGTAAAAGGTAATCTTACAGGACACTCTAACTTATTCAAAGGCTGTACATCTTTAGTAACGGCTTCACTCTATGTAGATGGAAGTACAACAGCAGGAGCAAGTACTAATGTAATGACTGGATTGTCTACTACTGGTACTTTTTATGTAGGTGGAAGTGTTGTAGGAAAATTCACTCTTCCTTCCAATTGGCTAGCTGTAAATATAACAGATACTGCATCAAATCCTCTTCCTGTTGGTATTATTGCAAGAGAGGCTTCTACTGTAAAACTTTATATGAAAGGTTATGCAGAGGATTACTCCGGAGCAGACTTGAACCGAACATTTGAGTATAGCTTAGATAACATTACATGGAATGAATATACTCCTGATACAGTTATTTCTTTGCCAGCAGGAAGAGCTATATTTTTTAGAGGAAATAATTCAGCAGGTATTACGACTGGCTATAATTCAGGTAACTGGAATTTCTCAATGACAGGTAAAGTAGATCTGGTTGGCTGTGTTTCTTCGTTGATGAATAACGGAACGAATACAACTGCTAATCCTTGTGAAAATTGTTTCATTAAGCTGTTTGATGGCAATTCTGCAATTGTAGATGCATCTAAACTGGATATGAATAGACATCTTGCTTATCCTGGAGATAGTGATGGAACTCTTGCTTTTTGCAACTTTATGAGTTATTGCTCTAATTTGATTGCCTTGCCTATTCTTCCAACTAAAATAATGAGAAGAATGTTAGATAATGCGTTCTCAAGATGTGATAACCTTGAATATGCATATCTCGAAGCAAATTCAGCAAAAACACAAGGATTATCAAACTGTTTGGCAATATGTCCCAAACTAACGACGGTTGTAGCAAATATTACTACTCCTTCAAATGCTCTTACATTTCAACAGCTTTTATTCGCAAACCTAAACGTTACTGGGGTTATATATTTCCCGGCTATAGTGCAGGGATTTAACTTACCAGCTGAAAGTGTTCCTGATAACTGGACAGTGAAATATTTCTAAAAAAAGAAAGGGGAGATTAAAATATTTCCTCTTTCTTTTTCTCTTTCTGCCAGAATTCCTTATATATGAGTAATAAATAAAGAAAAATGAAAAAAGTAGTATTGTTGTTTTTAGCATTTATGCTGAGTGTGCTGAGTACAAATGCAGCAAGTTTTAAGGTGTTTCGTAAAGATTCAGAAGTTATGCTCTCAAGAGACAGGGCTGACTGGTGTGGGGATTATGAATATCTCCCAAAAAATGACACCTCCTTTGTTTATATTGACAACATGAACAAGGTTATTAGTGTAGGGGACTCCAAGTTTGAATTTATGGACGTTCCTAGCAAGTGGTTGGTCAAGAAAACACATTCTATTGTTAGGTATGAATGTATAGACTCGCGATCATTAGAAAAAGTGTTTGTATATATCATTAAATACGACACTACGTCAAATTGGAGACTGTTAGTAGTAAGGTTTGACGGACTAGACTCGCATCTGATTGAAATGTTCAGTATGCGCTAACAAAAAAAAATAATAGGGTTTCTATTTTTATAGAGATTCCCTATTATTATTTTTTTTATTTTACTACAAGAGTACAAAGCTCACCTGTATTTTCACATATTCTTAGTAGATTGGCAACTTCTTGGAATTTATGTATATCTTCGAAATCCTCAGCTACTATTGAATATTCGCCGCCATTAACTTCGATAAAAGACGGAACTCTAATTTGATATTTCCAAGAGAGTTTATAAATACCTTCAGGAATATCATGATTAATTGTAGAAAATACTTTTCCATTTATAGAAAGTATTTTATTTTCGATCGTCATCTTCATGTTCATAGTCGCACCAGATTAATACAGGACAATTTACAGAATGTTGACATCGTTTGGCACATCTAGTAACTCTCTTTAAGACTTTGTTGGTTTCTTTCTCAGTCCGATCTTCAACCATCTCAAAGAATTCTTTTTCCCTTTGATGACTATCATTATCAACTGTATTTTTATTATTCTGCCTTCCTCCAAATATCCATTGACCAAAAGCATTAAGCCCAAGTCCTGCTATAAACGTTCCAATAAACGGCAACAAATCTGTAATATTCATTTTAATTTTCAAGTTTTTGATTTTTCAAATAATTGCTTACTTTTCGCTTTGTTGGGCAGTTTTCATTATCACACTCCATAACAAGGCCTAATAAAGTATCAACCTTACTATTTACCTTGTTTAGCTCTTTCTTAAATTCCTCAGATTGGGTTTTTAATTTAGAGTCAATAACGTCTAATAAATTTAACTGCAGCTCATTAAGTTTAGTAGAAACATTTACAACTGTATCCGATAATTCATGAAGCTGGTCTTGATGGGCCTGCTGTGTTCTTTGAATATTTTCCAATAAGTTATAATTATTTCTACTAAAATAATCTCTATCTTCCCTTAGAGATTTCATTTCCTTGTTTTTATCAGTCACCCAGAACCAAATAAACAGTCCTAGTACAACAATTAATGATACAAAAGATATAACTACTACTACGGTCATTTTTTATTTGTGTTTTAAAATAACAAAAGGACGGCCTGAAATATTTAATAATCAGGACCATCCTTCTTTACATTTTAAATTTAAAGAAAAGTAATCAATTTTGAAGTTTATAATATCTTCTAATATTTCCTGGAGAATCTACATCTTCCAAGGTAGCTAGTGACATTCTACCGCAAAGTTCGAAGTACTTCTCTGAATCTCCTTGTGCGATCTCATTGAGTATAATTCCATAATCTGATGAGATTTTATTCATCATACAAAACATTGCCCACTTATTAAATCCGTGATCAGTACAACAAGGTATTCCAATAGATTCCAATTTTCTAAAAACTGTTTCTGGATCTTTCCATTTACCTGACTTAGTTCCATCCTGGGCTACCATTGAGGATACTAGTTGATCTGCTTCGTCTTCAGTTAAATAATTATCATAATTTAACATACCTTCACAAATCTCTACTAAGTTTTGTGCCGTTTTAGGACTAGTTTCTGACAAGGATTTCATTGCTTTCTTGAACATGGAAAGCACTATTTCTATATCGCATTCATCTACTTCATCGCACATCTGAACAAAATGCTCGTAAACTTCACTGGCCATTATTATTATTTTTTCTATTTTTGATTAACTGTTCTACCATATTCGTCAATGCACCTAACTGTTTTTCCATTCGATGCATCCTTTCTTCCTGCTCTTTTCGTTCTTTTCTTTCTGGAGCTAGTTGGTCAATAATAGAATCTAATTTTGGTTGTTCAGCTTTTAATACCTCCTCTCTTGCAATTAGAGCTTCATTGCTTGCTTTCTGTGCTTCTACCTCACGAAGAATAGAAGCTCGGTCTGATGAAATTATATAATTCCCTGTGTAACAAATATCAGTAGATTCTTTCATTGTAAATGTTCTATTGCTTATTGTTACATCCACGACCATTCCAACCGTGATATTATTATCAACTCTAGGAGCAGAAACACTAACTACCTTCTCTAAAAGAAGAGTTATATTCCCCTTGTTGAAAAGGTAGAGTGTGTCTCCAACTTTTAAATCTTTAAATAACATTAAGATTAATTAAGATTAAGTTGTTGTTGTTTTTGATGCATTAATCAAGCTGGCAATATACTGATTCTGCTGGAGCTGTGAGTTTGCAAATTTAGCATCCTGTAAAGCAAGTGCAGTTTCAGCCTGCCAATGATTATTAAGTGCATCTAAGATTCTTTGAGTATTAGCAGTACTTGACTCAACTATTTCACACTTATGCGACTGTAATTGATATCCTAAGTTTGTAATAGCCTGACTTACAGTAGCAGTATTCTGACAATTCTGCAACTGAGATTGAGCCTGGAATGCTTCAATGTCTCTGCCCAAAGTATTTGTCTGTCTTTCAAGGGCTAGCTGGTTTTGATAACCCTGCTCCAAAACAGCAGTCTTCATGTTGCAGCAGCACTCTTGGAGCTTACTTGTTATAGCTGCATCTCCCATACCAACAGCATTAATCACTCGCTCTGCACTAAAACCTACCTGACCACCAACTTGATCAATAGCTGAACGAACATTATTCAGAGCTGTACTAAGTTGATTAAAATCACAATTAAGAGAACTTGCAAGCGTATTAATTGAAGCAGCATTACCTTTTATAGCATCAAGAGCGATATTATTTAGTTGATTATCGCCAATCTGTTCTCTTAACGAACTAATTTGATCTAAAAGCTCACTATTCTGGATGGCTGCAGCATTAGCATTGGCATTGTTATTACCAAAACCACCAAAGCCGTTTCCACCGAACATTGCTAACCAAATTAAATAGAAAAATGGATTATTAAAAGAATTACCAAATCCTCCGTTATTATTCATCAAAGCAAAAGTTTCTGGGCTAATTCCCTTTTCCTTGTTGCTCATTAAAGCCGCCCACATAGCGGAGTTGTCTGCTGGTTTATCATAACAGTAGACCTTAGTCATTTCTTCTGACATAGATAGGATTAAATTAATTAAGGTTAAATAAAACTAAAGATTTACAAAATAATTGTAGCTACACGTATTATTTTGATTGATAAAATCTCCCTAAAACGTCGGCCGATAATATCGTATATAGGTGATTCTCAATTACTTTGCAAATATAGTAAAATTTATTTAATGTACAAAATCCTATCAAGTAATAATTTTAAAAAATTTTTTGAGCCTAATTTAAGTCCGCAATCCAGAAGAGACGATTTCCTGTTTGGTCACTACAACAGGCTTTTACTCTAGGCGATCCTTAGTATGATCATATTTTTAATAATTATTTTTATCTTTTCACACAAGTATAAGGTTCCGATTTAAATTTTACGTTAAATTTTTAAATCGCCTCAATCTCTTATATATGACAGAAAAATTTAAAAATTCTTTTTTTCATTTTTCCCCGACTGAGTTTGTGAAAATATGGTCGGGGTTTTATTTTTTTTTGTCTCGTTTACATCCCTTATATATAGAAATAAATAATAAAAAATAAATAAGTTATGACAACAACAAAATTTACAAAAACCGTAACCGAACTTCGTGGGTTGACGGAAAAATTCCCATATCCTGTTTATGCAGTAGGCGGATGTGTAAGAGATCTAATCAGTGGGATTGAACCACATGATATAGATATTGTTGTGGAAGCTCCAAATGGGGAACAGGCGCTTACACAGTATATAAAAGAAAACTTCCCCGAAAAGATAAAGAACGTCGTCGAAGCTATTAAATTCCATACTAACCGATTTGATTTAGTTTTATCGGATGGTACGGAAGAACAGATTGACTGTGCGATGACGAGAGCAGAGGAATATCAAGAAGGTACTAGAAAACCTAGTCATCTTGAGTATTCTGAAACACAGATAGATGCATTACGGAGAGATTTCACGGTAAATGCATTATATTACGATATTAAAACTAATAAGGTTCTCGATCCTACAGGAAGAGGACAGGAAGATCTAGAAAATAGAGTGTTACGTACGCCATTAGATCCTTCAACAACATTCAAGGAGGATTCTCTTAGAATGATGAGGGCTATTCGTTTTAAGCACTCTAAGGGATTTTCTTTGAGTGAAGAAGTAATTTCTGGTATAAAAGAAAGCGCTTCATTTATCAAAACTACCTCAAGAGAGCGTATTACAGAAGAGTTTACAAAAATTCTTTTATCAGATACGCCAGCTGAGGGTATCATTGATCTCCATACAACTGGATTATTAAAGTATATTCTTCCAGAATTTGATGATTTTTGGGGAATGACAAAATCTAATATCTGGTCTTGTATAGGACTGGATCCGACGACGCATTGTTTGGACGTGCTTAGAGGGGTGACAACAATGAATGCACCATTGGAAGTTAGATTGGCAGCACTGTTACTTGACATTGCACCTATTAACTCCCCACAAATAGACTATCCAGAAAGTCTGCGAATTGAAAGGTTCCCTTTGCTTTATCTGGATTCAAACCAGGAACTAGCTTCAGCAGAATTGGCCGAAGATATTTGTCTAAATCGATTCAAGTTTAGCAAAGAGGTTGCAAAAAAGGTCAGCTTTTTAGTTAAGCAGCACTTGATTATGCGGTTTGTGTGGGACAGAAAAAATGGTACTTATGATGGTAGTGATGCGTTGACCAGAATGATTGCGAGAACATTGGGTGAAAATCTCAATGATACTATGACCCTTATAGAGGCTGATAATATGGCTCAAATACCAGAAGAACGCCTTGTTGGTCAGGTAGAGCAGTTCTTAAATAAACTGAAAACGCTAAAGATAGCAGATTATAGTACTCCAATTGTAGATGGGAAAGAGATCTGCCAACTCCTGTCAATTAAGCCAGGAAAAGCAGTAAAACTATTCCAAAGAGTAATAAATCTGTGGAGAGATGAAAATCCAGATCTTAAAAAAGAAGATCTCCCGGCCTTAATAAAGTCGAGAAAGTATTTCAGCCAAGAGTTAATTGACTTATTAGGCTGCTAAGAAAGAAAAGAAGTTCCTTCGGGGATTTCTTTTTTTTTCTATATTTTTTGCCCTTCATGTTCTTATACATGAAAATTAACATTTAATAATTATATATTATGATAAAGAACATTAATAAAACGCAAAAATGGATTGATATTTTTCACTCTTATACTCCAGAAAAACGTTCTGAGATTATAGAGAAAATTAAGAAAAAATATAATAGCAAAGAATATTCTCAAAGAACTATGAGAAGAGGGTTAATTGAATCAGAAGAAAAGTTACTTTGGGTATTGCTAGAATATGGAAAAATCTACGGAGAAGGTTTAAAGCAGAGTACCTACGATTTTTGTGCTGAAAGATGGCTGATTGACGGTACTTGGATTGTAAAAAGATATGCGTTTCAAGATTCTTTTGTAACAGTTGAAACAAAGGAAGTTGAAGCAATAGAATTAGAAAAACTTATTAATTGGAAAAAGGAACATTATGAGAAAATGGATAATAGTAGCCCTAATCTTAGAAATTCTTAATGCTTGCTGTAATTGTCCGGCAGTAAAAGAAGAAGTGGCTATTGGTATGATAGCGAAAAAAGATTGTATAGTTGTGCAACAGTATGACCCAGTAACACAAACACAATCTGAAAAAACACAATACATTCTCACAATAGAAGATGGTAAAAAGGTTTATGTTTCATCTGAAATATTTAATCGTCTGTCTAAAGGGGACACATTATTTAAATCAGTTTTTAAAAAAGAACATTTTTCAAATTGTAAATTTAGACAATAAATATGGAAAAGAAGTATAAGACAGAAAAAGATCCGGGAACCGGACTATTAAGAATTATTGCCCTAAAAGATTTCTCTGATGTCAAAAAAGGAGATAGAGGGGGATTGATAAAAAGCGAATATAATCTCTCACAAGAAGGAGATTGTTGGATTTATAAAGATGCTAGGGTTTTTGACAATGCTGAAATCTGCGAAAATGCTAGGGTTTTTGGATGGGCTAAGGTTTATGGATATGCTCAGGTTGGTGGAGATGCTCAGGTTGGTGGAGATGCTGAAGTTAGTAGAGGAGCCAAGGTTTATGGGAATGCTAGGGTTGGAGGAAAAGCTGTCGTTTCTGGAGAAGCCGAGGTTTCTGGAAATGCTAGGGTTTATGGGAAGGCTAAGGTTCATGGATGGGCGAAGGTATATGATAATACTAGAGTTTATGGAAAGGCTTCTGTTCATGGAGATACTAAGGTTTACAATAATGCTCGGGTTTGTGGATATGTTGAAGTTTCCGGGAATGCTTTGGTCGGCGGTAATGTAAAACTTTGGTCTTCTGCACTAGTCGATATTACTGATGATATTAATATAGAAACTAATAGAGACTATGTAGTAAGTGCTTTTAAGAAAGAACTGTACACAATTACTCTAGGAGATCTAGGAGATTATTATAATATCACAGACGTAAAAAGAATCAGGCAGGTTTATGGAAAAGAAATATAGAACAGAACCAGAAGGCAATATGTTAAGAATTATTGCTCTTAAAGATTTTCATGATGTCAAAAAAGGAGATAAAGGAGGATTAATAGAAAGAGAAGACAATCTCTCACAAGAAGGCATTTGTTGGGTCTATGGAAATGCTAAAGTCTATGGAGATGCTACTGTTTCCGGAAGTGCGTTGGTTTGTGGAGCTTCTGAGGTTTACGGAATGGCTAGGATTTATGGATATGCTACTGTTTATGGAAATGCTAGGATTTGTGGGAATGTTTCTATGAGTAGTTCTATGGTTTGTGGAAATGTAAAACTTTGGTCTACTGAGCTATCCTACATCTATACTCCTAAAAGTAATACCAAAGACTATGTGATACTTGCTACTAGACTTGAAAGGGGGTTTGAATTTTGTATACTTTCTAGTTACGCCGACCCTACCAAAACTGTTCTTCCTATATCTGGACAAGATTATATCAAAAACATACAAACTATCAGACAACTTTATGAGAAAGAAATATAGAACAGAGCCAGATCCTGAAACTGGACTATTAAGAATAATAGCGTTAACGGACTTTGCAGATGTTAAAAAAGGTGATAGAGGCGGTTTAATAGAAAAAGAGTCTAATCTTTCACAAAAAGGACACTGTTGGGTTTATGAGAATGCCCATGTTTATGAAACTGCTAAGGTTTTAGGAAATGCTCAGATCCGTGATAATGCTCAAATTTCTGGTAGTGTTCGGATCAGTGGGTGTGCTAAAATTAGTGGAAATGCTTGGGTTTTTGAAAATGTTGAGGTTTATGGAGATGCTTATATTTCTGGAAATGCAAGGGTTTACGGACTTGCTCGTGTTTTTAATAATGCCCATGTTTATGGAAATGCGAAGGTTTATGGATATTCTTATGTTTATGAAAAGGCTGTGGTTTGTGGAGCTGCCCATATCTCTGAAAATGCCAAAATTTATGGAGGCGCTTTGATTTGTGGAAAAGCAGAGGTTTATGGGAAGGCTCAGGTTTACGGCCTTGCTATAGTTTGTGAAAATGCTAAAGTTTGTGGGGAGGTTCAGGTTTCTGATAATGCTAAAATTTCTGGAAATGTAAAACTCTGGTCTACTATGTACTCTTATATTTCTACTTCTTCTATAGAAAAGAGCAAAGATTATATAATACTCACTATTGGAAGAGATTTTTTTGCATTTTATTGTACACCTGTAATAGATGATATTGAGAACGTACAAATAATCAGACGGATTTATGGAAAAGAAGTATAAAACTGAACAAGAAGGTCATTTGTTAAGAATTATTGCCCTAAAAGATTTTCATGATGTCAAAAAAGGAGATAAAGGGGGATTAATAGAAAAAGAAAACAATCTTTCACATACAGGCAATTGTTGGGTTTATAAAAATGCTAGAGTTTTTGAAAGAGCCCGTATTTCTGAAGCTGCGCAAATTCGTGGAGATGCTAAGATTCATGGAGATGCGAAGGTTTCTGGTAATGCTAGTATTAGTGGGAATGCTGAGGTTTATGAGGATGCTTGGATTTATAATAATGCCAAAATTCGGGATAATGCTAAAATTTTTGGAATGGCCTGGGTTTATGAAGAAGCTACAGTTTCTGGTAATGCTTGGGTTAGTGGAGATGCTTGTATTTCTGGAGTGGCGAAGGTTGGTGGATATGCTAAGATTTGTGGACATGCCAGTGTTCGTGGAATTACTAAGATTTCTGGAAATGTAAAACTCTGGTCTACTAAGTATTCTTGTATTTCTACTTCTTCTATAGAAAAGAGCGAAGACTATATAATATTTGCTATTAGAAAGAATTTTAATATATTTATTGGTGATTCCTTAGAAGATCATCTCCTCAATAATATAAAAACAATTAGACAGATTTATGGGAAAGAAATATAGAACAGTAAAAGAAGGCAATATGTTAAGAATTATTGCTCTTAAAGATTTTCATGATGTCAAAAAAGGAGATAAAGGGGGATTAATAGAAAGAGAAGACAATCTCGACCAAGAAGGAGATTGTTGGGTTTATAATAATGCTTGTGTTTCCGGAAATGCTAGAGTTTATCAAAATGCTATGATTAAAGGACAAGCTAAAATTTTTGATAATGCTGAGATTTATGGGAACGCCCTGGTTGGAGCACGTGCTGAGGTTCATGGGAAAGCTAAGGTTTGTGGAGGTGCTTGGGTTTATCATAATGCTAAAATTTGTGAAAGTGCTAAAATTTATGGAATTGCTTGGGTTTGTGAAGATTCCGTGGTTTATGGTAATGCCGTGGTTTATGGAAAGGTTAAGGGTTTTGCTAGAGTTTATGATAATGCTAAAATTTTTGAAGATGCTGAGGTTAGCGGTAATGCTTGGGTTTTTGGAAGTGCTGAAGTTTGTGGAAAGGTGAAGATTTGTGGAAATGCTAAGGTTTGTGGAGGTGTAAAACTTTGGTCTACTGCATTCTGCTTTATTGACACTAATTCTATAGAAAATAGCAAAGATTATATAATACGTGTTATTGAAGAAAAATTTCATGTATCTCTTTGTAATACATTATTAGAGGATGATATCAAAAACATAAAAACCATCAGACAGCTTTATGGAAAAGAAGTATAAGACAGAAGAGGACCCTGAAACTGGATTATTAAGAATTATTGCTCTTAACGATTTCTCCAATGTCAAAAAAGGACGTCTTGGAGGATTGATAGAAAAAGAAGAAAATCTCTCACAGGAAGGAAATTGTTGGATTTATGAAGATGCTAGGGTTTGGGGAAATGCTAAGGTTTATGAAGACGCTAAGGTTTTCGGTTATGCGAGGGTCTATGGAAATGCTCAGATTCATGGAAATGCTGGAGTTTATGGAGAAGCTTGTGTCTCTGATAATGCTAGGGTGTTTGGAAGAGCTGATGTTTATGAATGGGCTGGTGTTTTCGGTAATGCTACGATTTTTGGAAATGCTATAGTTCGTGGAGAAGCTAAGATTTATAAACATGCCAAGATTAGTGGCGAGGGTTATGTTTTTGGAGAAGCTCAGGTTTACGATAATGCCGAAGTTTCTGGAAAGATTAGGGTTTGTAGTAATGCCAGGGTTTTTGGGGATGTAAAACTTTGGTCCTCTATACCCAGCCTTATCGAGACTCCTATAGAAAATAATAAAGATTATATAATATCTGTTGCTGAAAAAGAAAGAGATTTCCGTGCAGTTTCTCTTCGTTTCCTTGAAGAATTCCCTTTTATTTTTAAAGAGGGTTATCTCAAAAACATACAAACAATTAGACAGATCTATGGAAAAGAAATATAAAACCATACCAGAAGGCGATATGTTAAGAATAATTGCACTAAAAGATTTTCTTAATATCAAAAAAGGTCAATTAGGGGGACTTATCTCAAACGAGTCTAATCTTTCTCAAGACGGTGATTGTTGGGTTTATAAAAATGCCCGTGTTTCCGGAAATGCAAAAGTTTCTGGTAATGCAAGGATTGGTGGAGAGGCTAAAGTTTGTGGAAATGCTAGAGTTAATGGAAAGGCTTGTGTTTGGGGAAATGCAATAATTAGTGGGAATGTTAGTATTTTTGGACATGCTAAGGTTTATGATAATGCTCGTGTTTCTGAAAATGCCAAAATTTATGGACATGCGTGGGTACACGATGATGCTTGGGTCGGTGGAAAGGCCTGGATTGGAGATAATGCTCAGGTTTATAAACACGCCGAAATCAGTGGAAATGCTAAAATTTCTGGGGTTGTTTATGTCACTGATAATGCCTGTGTTTCCGGAAATGCCAAAATTTATGGACATGCTTTGGTTTCTGGTAATGCTCGTGTTTGTGGAGATGTAAAACTTCATTCTTCTCTTCATACATTGTGTATTACTACTCTTATAAAAAATAGTAAAGATTATGTAATATTTGGAGACAAAAGAAAGTTCTTTATTAAAAAAGTTGAAGATGTTGCTGAAACTAAAATAGATTATCTCAAAAACATACAAACAATTAGACAGATTTATGGGAAAGAAATATAGAACAGAACCAGAAGACAACATGTTAAGAATTATTGCTCTAAAAGATTTCTCCAATGTCAAAAAAGGGGATAAAGGTGGATTAATAGAAAAAGAGTCTAATCTTTCTCAAGAAGGAGGGTGCTGGGTTTATGAAAATGCTAAGGTTTGGGGAGATGCTCAGGTTTCTGAAAATGCTAGAGTTTTTGGAAGAGCTCAGGTTTATGAAAAGGCTAAGGTTTATGGATGGGCTATAGTTTGTGATTACGCTCAGGTTTTTGATTGTTCTGAGGTTAGTGGAGAGGCTCTGGTTTATAATACTGCCTATGTTTCTGATAATGCTTGTGTTTCCGGAAATGCGGAGGTTTTTGGACATGCTTGGGTTTATGGAAGAGCTAAAGTCGGTAAATGTGCTAAAGTTTTTGATGATGCTAGGGTTTTTGGGGATGCAGAGGTTTTTGGACATGCTGGTATTTATGAAAATGCTAATGTTTGTGGAAAGGCTAAAATTTTTGGTATTGCTAGTGTTCGTGAAAATGCCAAAGTTTATGGAAATGCTAAAATCTACGAAGCTGCTAGAGTTTCTGGACGGGCCAAGGTTTATGGAGATGCGCAAATTTATGGAGGTGCTGCGGTTCAAGAATTTGCCGAGGTCTGTGGAACTGTAAAACTCTGGTCTATTAAGTACTTTATTTATACTTCTTCTATAAAAAATAGTAAAGATTATGTAATACTTGCTACTGGAAAAGAGTTTTGTGTATTTCCTAGTAACATTAAAAACCTTCTTGATAAAGAAGAGATTTCTATTGAAGACTATATCAATAACATACAAACAATCAGACAACTTTATGAAGAAAAAATACAAAACAGAAGAGGATCCTGAAACTGGCGGATTATTATTAAGAGTTATTGCATTAAAAGACTTTGCGGACGTTAAAAAAGGAGATAGGGGCGGGTTGATAAAAAAAGAAAAGAATTTATCACAAATAGGAGACTGTTGGGTTTATGATGATGCGATGATTACAGGAGATGCCTATGTTTATGAAAATGCTAAAGTTTCCGGAAAAGCCAGAATTTATGGAGATGCGCGTGTTCATGGAAAGGCAGAGATTAGTGGAAAGGCTGAGGTTTATGGATATGCAGAGGTTTGGGATAGTGCTCAGATCTATGGGAATGCTTGTGTTTCTGAAAATACTGAGGTTTCTGGAAGTGCTCAGATCTATGGGAATGCTTGTGTTTCTGAAAATGCTGAGGTTTCTGGTAATGCTAAGATTTACGGGGATGCTTATATTTATGGAAATCCTAAAATTTATGAAAATGCTCAGGTTTTCGGATTTACTTGGATTTTTAATAGTGCCATAGTTTCTGGAAATGTAAAACTTTGGTCTACTAAGGTATCTCGCATTACTACTCCTATAAAAAATAACAAAGGTTATACAATGCTTGTTGTTAAAAGAAATTTCTATGTAGTCCCTCTTTTTAGTGACATTAAAAGCCTTATTGATAAAGATATTATTTTTATTGATGAGAAGAACTATATCAAAAACGTAAAAACAATTCGACAACTTTATGGAGAAAAAATATAAAACTGAAAAAGATCCTAAAACCGGATTATTAAGAATTATCGCCCTTAAAGATTTTTCCGATGTTAAAAAGGGTGATAGAGGTGGATTGATAGAAAAAGAAGAAAATCTCTCACAGGAAGGAGATTGTTGGGTTTATGAGAATGCTCAAGTTTATGGAAATGCTATAGTTAAAGGCTATGCCAAAGTTTCTGATAATGCAGAGGTTTATGAGGATGCTTGGGTTTATGGGAAGGCTAAAATTTATGGAAATACTCAGATTTGGGGAAATGCTAAGGTCTGGGGAAATGCTAAGGTATTCGAGGCCTGGGTTTATGAAAATGCTCGGGTTTTTGGTAATGTAAAACTTTGGTCTACTAATAGATTGTCTATTACTTCTTCTATAAAAAATAGTAAAGATTATGTAATACTGGCTATTGGAAAAGAGTTTTATATATATAATAGTCATGTTGAAAACGCTTTTGTTGAAGATACTTCTATTTTTGACAATAATTATACCAAAAACATAAAAACAATTAGACAACTTTATGAAAATGAAATATAGAACAGAGCCTGAAGGCAATATGTTAAGAATTATTGCTTTAAAAGACTTTGCAGATATTAAAAAAGATGAAAAAGGAGGATTGATAGAAAAGGAAGAAAACCTTTCCCAAGAGGGTAATTGTTGGATTCATGACAGTGCTATGGTTTATGGGAATGCTAAAGTCTCTCATAATGCTAGAGTTTGGGCAGGGGCTAAGATTTTTGGAGATGCTCTGGTTTCTGGACATGCTTGGGTTTATGGTGGACGTACTAAAATCTATGAACATGCTAAGGTTTATGGAAATGCTAAAATTTATGGAGGCGCTAAAATTTATGGAAATGCCCAGATTAGTGGAAATACTTATATTCGTGGATATACTAAGGTTTGTGGTAATGCTATAGTTTCTGGAAAGGTTCTTATTACTGATAAATCCAAGATTTCCGGAAATATAAAACTTTGGTCTACCAGGAACTCCTTTATTTATAATACTTCTTCTATAGAAAATCGCAAAGACTATATAATATATATTGTTGGAAGAGAATTTCTTGCAATTCATTGTGCTACATTACAAGAAAATTACCTCAAAAACATACAAACAATTAGACAGATTTATGGAGAAAAAGTATGAAATCAAAAAAGAGGGCAATATGTTAAGAATTGTTGCTTTAAAAGACTTTGCAGATGTTAAAAAAGGCGAAAAAGGTGGGTTGATAGAAAAAGAAGAAAACCTTTCTCAAGAAGGTAATTGTTGGATTTATGATAATGCTTATGTTTCTGAAAATGCTAGGATTTATGAGAATGCCCGTGTTTCTGAAAATGCTTGGGTTTTTGGGAATGCTCAGGTTTATGGACAAGCAGAAATTTGGGGAGGTAGTGTTCATGTTTATGGAGATGCTGAGATTTACGAAAATGCCAAAATTACTGGAAATATTACAATTTGTGGACAGTCCAAGATTTGTGGGCGTGTAAAAATTTGTTCTTTTGCTCAACTGTTAAATCTTTCTGGCTATTACATTAAAGATTACAGTGATTATATCTACCTCCTCATTAAAAGAAAGCTTTGTATATTATTTAATATAACAGCATATCGCTCCAGTACTGTTTCTACTCCTGGACAGAATTATATTGAAAACATACAAACAATTAGACAACTTTATGGAGAAGAAGTATAGAACAGAAAAAGATCCTGAAACTGGATTATTAAGAATTATTGCTCTTAAAGATTTCTCTAATGTAAAGAAAGGAGATAAAGGAGGATTGATAGAAAAGGAAGAAAATTTATCACAAGAGGAAGATTGTTGGGTTTATAGAAATGCTTGCGTTTTTGGAGAGGCTAGGATTTGTGATAATGCAAAGGTCTGGGGATGGGCTAACGTTTATGAGAATGCCTGTGTTTCTGAAAATGCCTGGGTTTACGGAAATGCTCGAGTTTTTGGAGAAGCCAGGGTTTATGGAAAGGCTTGGGTTTGTAGTAATGCTGAAATTTGTGATAATGCTAGGGTGTTTGGGAATGTTGCAGTTCGTGGGGCTAAGGTTTATGGAAGGGCAAAACTTTGGGCTACTGCAGGGAGTGATATTTATGCTTCTTCTATAGAAAATAGCAAAAGTTATACAGTATTTGGAATGAAAGATGGATTTCGTATATTTTCTAGTAACGCTAAAAACGTTGGGTATTATAATGATATCACTATAGAAAATTATATTGAAAACATACAAACAATTAGACAACTTTATGGGAAAGAAGTATAAAACAGTGCATGAAGGCAACATGTTAAGAATTATTGCATTAAAAGATTTTTCTAATGTTAAGAAAGGTGATTGGGGAGGGTTAATAAGAAGCAGGTTTAATCTTTCTCAAGAAGGAGATTGTTGGGTTTATGACAATGCCAAGATTTATGGAACTGCTCGTGTTTCGGAAAATGCTAAGGTCTTGGGAAATGCTCAAGTTTATAGTCAAGCTAGAATTAGTGGAAAGGCTAAGGTTTATGGAGATGCTATAGTTTCTGATAATGCTAAAATTTCTGGATGTGCTAAAATTTATGGAGGCGCTTATATTCATGTAAATGCTGAGGTTTTTGGAAAGGCCAGGGTTTATGAAGAAGCTTGGGTTTGTGATAATGCTCGGGTTTATGGAAGTGCTCAGGTTTATGGAAAGTCTCTGGTTGTTGGAAAAGCTTTGATTTCTGGAAATGTAAAACTTCACTCTCCTAATAAATCTTATATTAATACTACTTCTATAAAAAATAGCAACGACTTTATGATATTTGGAAATAATAGAGGAAAGTTTTTTATTACATGTCCTGATTATATTAAAACAGAAAACATTTTTCTTGCCACAACTGAAATGGACTATCTCAAAAATATACAAACAATCAGACAGATTTATGGAGAAAAAGTATAAAACAGAGCCGGAAGGGGATATGTTAAGAATTATTGCCCTTAAAGATTTTTCCGATGTTAAAAAAGGGGATATTGGAGGTTTAATTCAAAATGAGTCTAATCTCTCACAAGAAGGAGACTGTTGGGTTTATGAAAATGCTCAGGTTTGGGGAAATGGTTGGGTTTTCGAAAATGCTAAAGTTTATGGAGAGGCTAGGATTAATGGAGCAGCTAGGATTCGTGGAAATGCTAGAGTTTTTGGTAATGCTTGGATTCATGAATTTGTTAGTGTTTATGATAATGCTGAAGTTTGTGGAAATGTGGTAGTTGAGGGATATGCTCTGGTTGGTGGAGATGCTAAAATTTGTGAAAGAGCTCAAATTTCTGGATATTATACTAAGATCTCTGGAAATGCTAAAATTTATGGAGATGCTAGGGTTTCTCATAATGCTCAGATTAATGGAGATGCTAAAATTTGTGGAAATGCCAGAATTGGTGAAAATGCAGAGATTAGTGGAAAGGCAAAACTTTGGTCTACTTCTAATAATAGCATTACTACCCTTGTAAAAAATAGTAAAGATTATGTAATACTCGGTATTGAAAGAAAATTTTGTGTATTCTCTAGTAATCTCAAAGATATTTCTACTCTTGAAGATTATATTTCTATTTTTGACGAGAGCTATATCAAAAACATACAAACAATCAGACAGCTTTATGAAAAAGAAATATAGAACCGAAATAGATCCCGAAACTGGACTATTAAGAATTGTTGCTTTAAGGTGTTTTTCTAACGTTATGAAAGGAGATTTTGGAGGATTGATAGAAAAAGAAGACAATCTCTCACACGAAGGAGACTGCTGGATCTATGGAAATGCTAAGGTTTATGGAGACGCCAAAGTATACGACAATGCTTGGGTTTCTGGAAATGCTAAAGTTTACGGAAGTGCTAGGATTCACGGAGGAGCAGGAGTTTATGGAGATGCTGAGGTTTTTGAAGAAGCAGAGGTTTATGAAGGTGCTAAAGTTTTTGGAAATGCTATGGTTTATGGTGAAGCTAAAGTATATGGAGATGCTGTAGTTGTAGGAAGATGTGGAATAATAGCAGGAGAGCGATTAAAAATTTCTGGATGTGCTAGAATTAGTGGAAAGGCATGCGTTTCTGATATTGCTGATGTTTTCGGGGATGCTGTAATTTCTGATAATGCTATGATCTGTGGAAATGCCTGTGTTGGTGGAAATGCTAAAATTTCTGGAAATGCTGAGGTTCATGGAGGCTTTTGGGTTTTTGGAAATGCTCAGGTTTATGGGAAGGTGATTGTTTGTAATAGCAAGGGGAATATAGGAGCTTATGGAAATATTAACTATGCTGGTTTTAAGATTTCTGGAAATGTAAAACTTTGGTCCACTAAAAGATCTTACATTACTACTTCTATAGAAAATAACAAAGAGTATATAATGTTTGCTATTAAAAGAAAGTTCCGCGTATTTTCTAGCAACCTTGAAGATAACGAAGATTTCATCCCTGTTGCTGAAGAAAACTATATCAAAAACATAGAAACAATTCGACAACTTTATGAAAAAGAGAGGTAAAATTATACATATTTAATTAAACAAGGAGTCTTTTCCTTGTTTTTTTCTAGCCCCACATTACCTTATTAATGAGTTAACAAAAAATAGATAACAATAATGGATATAAACAAATTTTTTGATGGTGTTAATAAAAATAAAAAGATATATATACTCGATTTAAGATATAAAGAGTTTATTGACGAGTATAATTTTGATTCTCTTACGTCAGAGACACTGAGCTTTAAAAGAGGGTCAAAAGATAAAATGCATTTTGAGTTACAATACGCATCTGTTTTTCCTGTATTTGAGGATAATGAATGGTTTCTTCAAATTCAAGGAGGTTATGGAGAGATGTATTATAATATCTTTGTCTTCAAAACAAAGAAGTTGGCGAAAAAGATGATAAACATGTATATTGAGGCTGAAACAGAGAGTTTAAAAGCATTGTCTAATTTAGTTAATAAAAATGCTCCTAATTTTTATAAATTAATAAAAAATGCTTGTAACTCTTCATCTTCGGCACAAAAACTCAAAAAAGATAAAACAAATAAAAATATTTAACAATTATGAAAAAGATCGTGATTTATTTGGCAACAATCTTAAGTTTTGTTGCTTGTTCTAATTCAAACATTGACAATCAGAACAACTTAGACCAAAAAACAATCTCTATTTTAGAAAAGTGTGAAGTAATAACAGTATATCAGAGAACAGGGAAACTGTTATTCACCGACACATTAACAAACAACCATATAATTTATACAGAAAAAGGTGCCTGTGAGTATGCTCTTAAGAATATTCCACAAAAAGTTTTTGATACTTCAGAAAAATATACAGTAACTAACGAATACTTCAATAGAGGAGAAAAAACTCATGAAGATCAGTATATAATTTTTAATGAACGTTTTTCAGAATGGAGTTGGAGAAGAAGTATAGAACAGAAAAAGATCCTGAAACTGGATTATTAAGAATTATTGCTCTTAAAGATTTCTCTAATGTAAAGAAAGGAGATAGAGGCGGTTTAATAGAAAAAGAAGAAAATTTATCACAAAACGGAGATTGTTGGGTTTATGATAATGCTCGTATTTATGGAAATGCTAGAGTTCTTAATAATGCTGTAATTTCGGATAATGCTCGAGTTTACAAAAATGCTCAGATTTTTGAGAATGCTTGTGTTTCCGGAAATGCGAAAGTTACTGAAAATGTTTATATCTCAGGAGATGCTAAGGTTTATGGTAATGCTCAAGTTTATGATTACGCTCGGGTTTATGGAAGAGCTAAGATTTATGAAGACGCTTGTATTGTAGGAGATACTTGGATTAAAGGAAATGCAGAGATTTTTGGAAAGGCCTGTGTTTCTGAAAATGCTCAGGTTTTTGGAGAGGCTAAGGTTAGTGGATATATTGAGGTTTGTAAATATGCTAAGATTTCTGGGAATGTAAGATTGTGGTCCTCTATGTACGCTCCTATTGATACTTCTATAAAAAATAATAAAGACTTTACAATGTTTATTGCTACTACTAAAACTAGAACAGCATATATATTTCCAAGTACCTTTGAAGATATAGAAGATTTCATCCCTACTGCTGAAGAAAACTATATCAATAATCTACAAATAATCAGACAACTTCATGGAAAAGAAATATAAAACTGTACCAGAAGGCGATATGTTGAGGATTATTGCTTTAAAGGATTTCATTGAGGTTAGAAAAGGAGATAGAGGAGGGTTAATAGAAAAAGAAGAAAACCTTTCCCAAGAAGGAGATTGTTGGATTTATAATAATGCTTGTGTTTCCGGGAATGCTCGTGTTTCTGATAATGCCATAGTTTCCGAAAATGCTAAAGTTTATGAAAAAGCTCAAATTTCTGGATTTGCTTCGGTTTGGGGAAATGCAGAAATTTATGGAAGAGCTCAGGTTTATGGGAATTCTAGTGTTTGTGGAAGTTCAAAGATTAGTGGGGATGCTGAGATTTACGAAAATGCTTGGGTTGGTGAACATGCTAATATTCGAGGAAATGCTAGAATTTATGGTGATACTAAAATCTTTGAAAAGGCTTGGGTTTATGAAAATGCTAGGGTTTGTGGAGCGACTGCGGTTTTTGGAAGTGCCGGGATTAAAGGAAATGTAAAACTTTGGTCTACTACGAGTTTATATGCTACTGCTCCCATAGCTACTTCTGTTATAGAAAATCACAAAGATTATATAATAATTGTTACTGGAAGAGAGTTTCGTGTAATTTCTCTCAAGAACAAGGACATTAATAAATATATTGGAGGGGACTATATCAATAACATACAAACAATCAGACAGTTTTATGGAGAAAAAATATAGAACAGAGCCAGAAGGCAATATGTTAAGAATTATTGCTCTTAAAGATTTCTCTGATGTTAAAAAAGGTCAGTTAGGAGGATTAATAGAAAAAGAAGACAATCTTTCACAAATAGGTGATTGTTGGATTTATAATGATGCTCAAGTTTATGGTAATGCTAGGGTTAGTGGGAATGCTGAGGTTTATGCAGCAGCCAAGGTCTATGATAATGCTTGTATTTCTGGAGACGCTTTTGTTGGAGGAAATGCAGAGGTTTATGAAAGAGCAAAAGTTTTTAATAGCGCTTACATTCACGAAAATGCTGTGGTTAGTGGAAATGCTCAAATCTATGGATATTCTGAAATTTGTGAATCAGCTACGGTTTGGGACAATGCTAAAGTTTATGGGAATGCGGAGGTTTTTGGACATGCTGTGGTTTCTGGTAATGTGAGGGTTTGTGGACGGGCTAGAGTTTGTGACGAGGCTGAAGTTTCTGGAGATATAAAACTTTGGTCTACTGAGAACTCTTACGTTGTTACTTCTATAAAAAACAACAGAGACTATATAATATTTGGATTTAGAGATAACTTTCATATATTTATTGGTGATTCCTTCGAAGATCATCTCCTCAATAACATAAAAACAATTAGACAGATTTATGGGAAAGAAATATAAAACCAAAAAAGATCCTGAAACTGGATTATTAAGAATTACTGCTTTAAAGGATTTCTCTGATGTTAAAAAAGGTGAAAAAGGAGGGTTAATAGAAAAAGAAAACAATCTTTCACAAAAAGGAGAGTGTTGGGTTTATAAAAATGCCAAGGTTTGTGAGTACGCTAGAGTTTATAGAAATGCTAAAGTTTGTGGAGAGGCCTGTGTTAGTGATTATGCTAGTATTTACGGAAAAGCTATAGTTTCTGAAAATGCTAAAGTTTATGGAATTTCTGAGGTTTATGGACATGCTAGAGTTTATGGAAATGCAATAATTGGTGAAGAAGCTGAAATTTGTGGAGCTGCTGAGATTTTTGGTAATGCTCAAGTTCGTGGAGCTAGCGTGACTGATGGTGCTTGGGTTTTTGGGGATGCAGAGGTTTGTAGAAGGACTATGGTTTCTGGAGCTGCTGAGATTTCTGGTAATGCAAAAATTTGGTCTACTAATGGCGCCTATATTCATGATACTTCTATAGACAATAGTAAAGACTATGTAATGCTTACTACTAGAGATAGAAAAATAGCATTTATTATAATAAGTGGGGTGATAGATGATATTACTTTTACCACAACTGCATTAGATTATATCACAAACATAAAAACAATTAGACAGCTTTATGGAGAAAAAATATAAAACAGAGTCGGATCCTAGTGGATTATTAAGAATAATTGCTTTAAAGGATTTCTCTGATGTTAAAAAAGGAGATAAGGGAGGATTAATCCAAAATGAGGCTAATCTTTCCCAAGAAGGAGATTGTTGGATTTATGAAGATGCTCAAGTTTCTGGTAATGCTCAGGCCTATGGAGATGCTTGTATTTTAGGACATGCTAGGGTTTCAGGTTTTGCGAAGGTTTATGAGAAGGCTAAAGTTTTTGATGAAGCTATGGTTGGAGGACATGCTAGGATTTGGGGAAATGTTCAGATAGGAGAAAATGCTAAGGTTTATGGAAGAGCCCAAGTTTCTGAAAATGCTAGTATTTACGGAAGTGCTCTGGTTCATGATAATGCTAAGGTTTATGGAAGAGCTCAGGTTTTTGGATGGACTAATATTTATGATAATGTTAGTGTTTATGGAGAAGCTAGGATTGGTGGAGTAATAATTCTTAACCGACATCCCCGTATTCAAGGAAAGATAAAACTTTGGGCTACTATGTACTCCTATATTGATACTTCTATAGAAAATAATAAAGACTATGTAATGCTTGTTATTAGTGATAGAAATATAGTAGTTGTTGCTAAAGACATAACAGAATCCCAAATATCTCTTCCTAGTCAGACTGAGGATATTACTGCTTTTACTATAACTGCACTAGATTATATAGAAAACGTAAAAACCATCAGACAGCTTTATGGAGAAGAAGTATAGAACAGAAAAAGAAGGCAGTATGTTGAGAATTATTGCTTTAAAGAACTTCTTTGGTGTCAAAAAAGGAGATATCGGAGGATTGATAGAAAAAGAAGAAAATTTATCACAAGAAGATATTTGCTGGGTTTATCCTAATGCTGTGGTTTGTGGAAATGCTAGGGTTTTCGAAAATGCTAGGATTGAGGGAAGTGCTCAAGTTTATGGAGAGGCTAGGGTTTATGATAATGCCAGGATTTTCGGAAATGCCGTTATTGCTGGAAAAGCAAGAGTTTTTAATAATGCCGAGGTTTCTGGAAATACTCTGGTCTACTGAAAACTCTTACTTTTTTACTTCTATAAAAAAAGATAGTAAAGATTATGTAATACTTGGAATTAAAAAAGATTTCTATACAATTTCTCTTTCTAATAACATTAAAGAAGATTATCTTAAAAACATACAAACAATTAGACAACTTTATGAAGAAAAAATATAAAACAGAGCCAGAAGGTGGTATGTTAAGAATTATTGCCCTTAAAGATTTTTCTGATGTTAAAAAGGGTGATAGGGGTGGGTTGATAGAAAAAGAGTCTAATCTTTCACACATAGGTGATTGTTGGGTTTATGATGAGGCAAAGGTATATGAGGATGCTGCGGTTTCCGGTAATGCTAAGATTTTTGATAATGCTGAGATTCATGGGAGTGCTTATGTTTGTGGATATGCTCAGGTTTCTGATAATGCAAAGGTTTATGGAAGAGCTCTAATTTATGAAAGCGCTAAGGTTTCCGAAAATGCTGAGGTTTATGGACATGCTAGGATTTTTGGAGAGGCTTATATTTACGGAAAGGCAATGGTTTGTGGATATTGTTGGATTAAGGAGAAGGCTAGGATTTATGGAGATGCAAAACTCTGGACCTGGATTATAGGATCATGCATTTCTGCCTCTATAAAAAATAATAAAGATTATGTAATGTTTGGAGACAGAAAAAAGTTCTTTATTGAAAAAGTTGAAGATATTACCGAAATAGACTATATTAAAAACATACAAACCATCAGACAGCTTTATGGAGAAGAAATATAAGACAAGACTAGATCCTAAAACTGGATTATTAAGAATTATTGCTCTAAAAGATTTCTCCAATGTCAAAAAAGGAGATAAAGGTGGATTAATAGAAAAAGAAGAAAATCTCGACCAAAAAGGTGATTGTTGGGTTTTTGGGGATGCTAGGATTGAGGGAAATGCGATAGTGTCCGTAAATGCTCAGATTTATGATGGCTGCGTTAGTGGGAATGCTAGGATTTGTGGACGTACTTGTGTTGGCGGTGGAGATACTAAAATTTCTGGAAATGTAAAACTTTATTCTACTACTGGAATATCTTGGATTGGGACTTCTATAAAAGATAGTAAAGATTATGTAATATATGTTATTAAAAGAGATTTCTATACAATCGTGCTTTCTGACATTTATTATGTCTCTGAAGGGAACTATATCAAAAACATAAAAACAATCAGACAGCTTTATGGGAAAGAAGTATAAAACCAAAAAAGATCCTAAAACTGGATTATTAAGAATTATTGCCCTGAAAGATTTCTCTAATGTTAAAAAAGGAGATAAAGGAGGATTGATAGACAATGAAGACAATCTCTCACAGAATGGTGATTGTTGGGTTTATGAGAATGCTAGGGTTGAAGGAGATGCTATGGTTTTTGGGGATGCTAAGGTTGAAGGAAATTCTGAAATTAAGGGACGTACTAATGTCTATTCCCATGCCAAAATTTCTGGAAATGTAAAACTTTACTCTACTAAAGTATCTTGGGTTACTTCTTCTATAAAAAATAATAAAGATTATGTAATACTCACTACTGAAAAAGAGTTTTGTATATTTTCTAGTAATGTCGAAAAAGAAGATCTTACTGCAACTGCATTAAATTATATCAATAACATACAAACAATCAGACAACTTTATGGAAGAAGTATAAAATTTGGCTTTCCCTAACAAACTAGAATTATAACATAAGATCTTTTATAGAGATCTTATTTTTTTTTGCAAATCCCAAATGAAAAAAACGAAAGCAGATAATATCTTATATATAGAAAAAGTTAAACTTTATGAAAAATAGATTTTTTAAAAAAGAAGTAAAAAAGTTATTAACAGAAATAGAAAAGGAGGTAATAGTATGAAAGCATTTTTAATTCTTATTCTAGCTATAGTGATTGCGGCTCTTCCATGTATCATTATATATCTTGCAGAGAACTGGAGAAGACTCATTTGGGAAAACAAAGGAAGAGTTTTTCGTGTAGTAAAAGAAAAAGATATGTATTATCCAGAGAAAAGATTTCTTTGGTTCTTTTCTGTAAGAATGAAAACGTCTTATGATGAGTATAAAAGATATCGGAGTAAAGAAGCAGCTACGGATTATATTCGAGAGTTCCTACAAAACCTCAAAGAAGAACAAATTACAAGAAATGAATTTATTGATTTCTCACATCAAATCTCAGACCCAAAAATGCTGTTAGAGAATAGAGAGTTAGAAACTAAAAGAGTTGATAATATTAAACTTGACAAACAGGAGTTAAAATACAAGAAAAAAAAATGAAGGCTCGATTATTTAAAAAGCTTTTCAGTAAACTACATGTTATTGATGTTATAGGGCTTAGTAGTCCTTCCCTCTTAAAAAGACTTAATATGATCTCTCTTAAACACAAAAGAAGGGTGATTAGAATAGTAAAGAAATCGTATTCAAAAGAGTAATAAAATTAAAACTAAAAATTATGGGATGTGATATTCATTTGTGCGTAGAAAAGCGCAGAACAAAAGGTTGGTTTAGAGATTTTAGCCCGAAACCATATTCTCCTGAATGGGAAAAGATACTTAAACAACTTAATCAAAATCCTGAATGGTTATCTTGTAATATTTCATCAGAAAGACCTTGGAGCCAAAGGCACTATGGAGTGTTTGCAAAATTGGCAGACGTAAGAAACTTTGATAATTTAGAGCATCTTCCACTTAGAGGTTTTCCTAACGATGCATGTTTCTTTACACTTTGTGAGTATGCCCGTAGAATTGTTCCAGATTCTGAGTATGATGAAGATAACTATAAGACTATCCCAGAATCAAGGGCAAATGAATATATTAAGAAGGGTTACTCAAAAGAAATAACCGTCCAGAATGTTCCACGTAGCTGGAAAGATTGGAAGTTTGTAACAGACTCAGATTATCATAGTCCTAATTGGTGTACTTTAAAAGAACTTGAAGATGCCGTGAAGGAGATCTTTTATGAAGAAGAAGTAGGAGATTATGTTGAGTTCTCTGAAGAATGGCTTGCATTAATAGGTTATATGAAGGGGCTGGAAATGGCAGGATTTGAAACCCGATGTGTATTTTGGTTCGACAATTAAAGAAAGGAGGAAAAATGAAACCAGAAAATCCATATAAAGATTGCGAACAATATTCTCGCATGCTGGGCTGGGATGAAGGATATGAAGCCTGCGCCAACCAACCTATCTCAGAACAAGAAGGATGGATTGATTTTAATTCCCAACATCCAACAGAAGACGGATATTACCTTGTAGAAACACCAGATTTTTACAAGAACTGCGAATTCATAGTTGCAGAGTGGGATAATCATGCAGAACGTTTTTACGAAGAAGCGTTTGATAATCCAATTGAAGTAAAAAAATACAAACTAATATACACAACCTAAAAAAAAAGATGATGAAACAAGAGGATAAACAATTATTATTGAAAGACCTTTGTTCAAGGTTGTCTTATGGGTTAAAGTTCAAGTCTGTAATGCAACGGAGTACACACCAATATTAAAAGGAATATTGGGTGATGATTTGTTTCTACAATTTGATTATATTACAAAACCAATAAAAAATGGAGATAGTACATATAATCTCATTGAAGATAATATCAAGCCCTATCTCCGTCCAATGTCAGATATGACTGAGAAAGAAAAAGATGAATATAATCGGTTCATCTTTGATTATGAATATGATGATTATTGGAATCCCGGAAAATACAGGGATGCTGTAGAAGTATATATGATGGACGAACTCATTGATTGGCTTAATGCACATTATTTTGATTATCGTAACCTCATAGAACGTGGATTGGCATTGCCTGCACCAGAAGGCATGTACAAATTTTAAATCGTTAAAGTAGAAAAATATAAAACAAGAAGATAAAATGAGTAAAACAAAATTAATGCCTTTTGATATTGAGAAGGCGAAGAACGGGGCCAAAGTGGTTACCCGAGACGGACTGCCTGCGAAAATAGTGGATTATCCTATAAAAAACGAGGATTGCCCAATTTTAGGTCTTGTACTAATTGATGGTAAAGAGTTTCCTTTGCTTTTCACAGAGACTGGAAATCATTATAATAACTCAGAAAGCTGTTATGACCTTTCTATTGAAGAAGAAGTTGAGGAGGATGATTCGAATTACGACCCATATAAAGCAACAGTTGAATCTATTGCTGATATGGTTGAAAAATACTCTGAATTGCAAACCCTCGAAGAATTAAAACACTTCTATAACAATGTCAAGGTTAAATGCAAAGAAGCTATTGAATACGACAAAAAGTGGTGTAAAAAGCAAGATGAAAAGCCTACTAATAATAAACCCAAGTTCAAGGTAGGTGATGTGATGAGAACTCTGGAAGAAGCCAAAGCTGATATTATAGAAGGTTTGCCTGTAGTTGTGTCTATTGATAATGTTAATTATCATTGTAGTTGTAACAATGAGACGATTGCCATCAAAGACCAGGATGATTATGAGTATCCTCCAATGAATCGTCTTGAAATAAATCCAGATAAGTGGTATGTTTGTACACGTTTAACTTACTCAGTAGATGATAGAATTTGTTTTCAGAAAGATTTCAAATACTTTGGAGCTGACATTCTTAAATATGATTTAGGATTCGTGGATTGGGAATATTCATCCTATTTCCGTCCTTGGACTATCCAGGATGCAAAGCCTGGCGATATACTTTTTCATTCAGATACTGCTTCTAATGGAATTTTCATATTTAAAGAAATAGCACAAGATGGAGAAGTGGTATGCTATTGTGATTATGATTCTGAGGATGGATTTTGCTTTGGAAAAGGTCATTTAGTTTGCTGGGCTGATAGCAAAATTCTTTACCCAGCAACCAAAGAACAGTGTGACTTCCTATTTCAAAAAATGAAAGAGGCTGGATATGAATGGAACTCCGATAAAAAGGAGCTTCATAAGATTGAGGAAGTCAAAAAACGTAGAATGACTCACCAAGAGTTGTCTTGTTGGTTAAGAGACTGTCCTGAAGAGCACAGGGAATGGAAGTTCAAGACTCGTAGCGAGGTTTATACAAGTAGAGGTTATTCTGAAGAAAAAGAACATAATCCAGTTGCGAGTAACATATTAATTCGACGGAATGGTGGCGAATGGCAAAAGCCGCTTATAGAAATCTAATTTAATCTTGCCAAATAAGCAGTGTCAATAAGTCTTATTTGGCAAGTGTTTAATAACTAATTGAAATACAATGAAAAAGTATAGAATTATAAAGCTTGATTATGATGAGTACTCAACCTATCACATACAGAAGAGGTTTTTGTTCTTTTGGTGGATTGACCTCAATTCAACAGGTGGTTATGCTCATGATTTCCCGTATACTTATTCAACTCTTGAAGAGGTAAGGACTGCAATCAGAAGGTTTAATCCAAAGAAAACAATAATTGAAGTATGAAAACATTTGGAGAACTTGAAATTGGCGAATTTGTTTATTTTATGCCAAATAGTCTTGATTATTTTGACATGTACAAGATTGTAGGTATAACTAATCAAGAACAAGGAACCATTCTAATAAGTGTTGATTATGAATATGGGTTTACATGTCATAAAAATGAGTCTATATCTACGGCGATTGATGGTGCATATTTCTCCTGTGAGGAAGTCATAGAGAAATGGTTATCACAAAAACTAATAGAAGAAGATTATAGACACTCATGTAGTATAAAACTAATTCAAGAAATTAGAGAAAAATATAAAACAGTATTCAAACGATTTCCATGAAAAAGCGACTTAGAAAGAAAAGTAAAGACTTATGTGTTCCCATCGGCATGAAAGTGAATATGCTAACATACAAGTGTATGAAAAGATTGTTATCCGCAAAAACGGAGGTGAGTGGGAAGAACCACTCATTACTGAAGACTAGTAATCATTAATAGTAAAAGAAAAGAATTATGAAAAAAACAAGAATTGTTCCATTCGATATAAACAAGGCTAAGAATGGAGCTAAGATAGTCACAAGAAATGGACTTTATCCAGCCAGAATAGGGTTCTTTGATTTAGAGGGCACTGATTTACCCATTGTTGCAGCTATAAAAATGAATGGAAAGGAAACTCCTTACGAGTTTACAATAGAGGGAAATTTTTATCCTGAAAAAACAGAGGATGCATTTGACCTCTTTATTGAAGAAGAGGAAGAGGAGACTGATGATTACGACCCATATAAAGCAACAGTTGAATCTATTGCTGACATGGCTGAAAGATACTCTGAATTGCAATCCCTCGAAGAATTGAAAGACTTCTATAACAACGTCAGAGTCAAATGCAGAGAAGCTGTTGAATATAATTTGGAAGATGAGAAGCCAGCTGATAATAAACCAAAATTTAAGGTAGGTGATTGGGTGATAAATATAGATAAACAAGGCGTTGTACATCAAATTACCAATATTATCAAAAACGTTTCCAATCATACTTATGGCTATAATGCTGAAACTTATACCTATGGTTTTTTTGGTTACAGCTATTTTAGTGAAAATGTAAAGAGTATGAGACTTTGGAACATCAAAGATGCAAAAGACGGTGATGTGCTTTATTCAGGCGAAGTTATATTTATCTTCAACAGAATAAAAGGAGAATGGATACATTGTTATTGCACCTTACATAGAGATGGTTCTTTTATAAGTGAGAACTACGATTTGATGCATATCAAACATTGTAAGGAAGTACAACCAGCAACCAAAGGACAGCGTGAACTTCTCTTCCAGAAGATGAAAGAAGAAGGTTATGAGTGGGATTCTGATAAAAAGGAGCTTAATAAGATTGAAAAAGTTAAAATTCGTAGAATGACTAACCAAGAACTCGCATGGTGGCTACGGGATTCACCCGAAGAGCATCGAGAATGCAGCATGCTTAATGATGACGGTGGGGTTTTTGATCGCCATATTTACTATGACGAAGACGCAAATAAACCCGTTAAAGACGGCATTATCATCCGTCGAAATGGTGGAGAGTGGGAAGAACCACTTATCGAATTGTAATAATTAAAATACAATACAAATGAAGAAGTACAAAACAATATTCGACGAAAAACGAAAATTGTATAGAATAGAAGCTTTGAGAGATTTTGGTGATGTGAAAAAAGGTCAGTTAGGAGGCTTTATTGCCAAAGAAGAGAATCTATCACATGAAGGGGATTGTTGGGTTTATAAAGATGCCATGGTTTTTGAAGATGCTCATGTTTCTGAAAATGCCAAGATCTATGACCAGGTAAAAGTGTATGATAATGCTTGTGTTTATGGTGAAGCTCAGATCCACGATACTTCACAAATTAGTGTTAACGCTAATGTTTATGGTAATGCTAGTGTTTGGGGAGACAGTTGGATTCATGACGATGCAAAAGTATACGACAATGCTCATATATTTACTTCTATTGTTTCTGGCTCTGCACAAGTATTTGAAAAAGCTGTTGTGCATTATGGTCCTTGGATTGGAGAACATGCTCAAATCAAAGGAAAGGCAATAGTCTGTGGTTTAGCAGAAATATTTGGTGATGCTATTGTAGCTAAGAAAGGCGATTACTTAGTGCTTCATAAGTGGTGGTCTGACCAATATCAATACATTACCTGGACCAGGAGTAATGATAAATACAAGGATGGAGCTTTCTATGGAACTGCTGAAGAATTTTTAGATTACAGAGAGAAATATAGTATGATGTTCGCTAGTAATTACGAACAAATTGTAAAGTACGTTAATGAAATAGCAAGAAAAGTAGAATCATGAAAACGTTCAACGATTTAAAAATAGGAGATAAAATCTACTTTGTTGATTTTAATTTAGAAGAAGGACTAGCTTCCGCTTATGCAGCAGAAGTTATTAGTCTCAAAAGAATATCGGAGGAAACCATAAAGATAACATGTAGACATCAAACAAATAAGATTGAAGAATATTCAGTGTATGGTTGTTTAACTTCATCAGACTGGATGGGAGATACAAAGTTCTTTGCTTCAAAAGACATAGCTATATCAAATATTAAATGCTTGGTTGAAAGAGCAAAAGAAGGCCTATATGAAACCCATAAATTATTGGTAAAAGTGAAAGAATTAAAATAATTAGAAAGGAAAAAGAAGTATGAAAACAGCGAAATCTATTGACAGCAATAGTGATTCACATAAAATCACTAAGTCTATGTATACAGTTCAACCTAAGACCAAGGATGAATTAGAGAAGATTATTGAGGACACTATTAAAGAAAAAGGTTTTAATTGTGATTTAAATTTCATCGATACGTCTCTGATAACCGATATGAGTAGGTTATTTATGGGGTCTGATTTTAATGGGATCATCTCCAAGTGGGACGTCTCGAATGTCACGAATATGAGTGAAATGTTCTCAGAATCAAGTTTCGAGGGGGACCTCCATGAATGGGATGTGTCTAATGTTGTGAATATGTACTCAATGTTCTGGGCATCTTACTTCAATAGTGACATCGCTAATTGGAATGTCTTTAAGGTAATAGACATGAGATCTATGTTCGCTGAATCCGAATTTAACCGTGATATATCAGGGTGGTATGTATCTAAGAATGCACTTTTATACGGGATGTTTGAACGAACACATCTTAAGGAAAATGGTACCCTTCCTAACTGGTATAAGTGGCATCCTAATAAATCCTAATAAATAAAGATTAAAATGAATAATAAATAATTAAGGATATGAAAACAAAATTAGTGCCTTTTGATATTGAGAAGGCTAAAAATGGGGCAAAAGTGGTAACACGATGTGGTCAACCAGTAAGGATAGTAAAGATTTATGACGTAAAAAACAAGCGTTATCCACTCATTGCTGATATAATATATGGACAGGAAGAATCCATACAACGCACTTTTACAAAAGAAGGAAAAGTTATTTTTGACAGCAAAGTGGATAATGATAATGACCTTTTCATTGAGGAAGAAATTGAGAATAACTCTAAAAATGAAAATAAAAATATGAAAACAAAGTTAATTCCATTTGACCTTGCAAAAGCTAAAGCAGGGGCAAAAACAGTTAATAGAGACGGCAATTCTATTAGAATTGTATGTGATGATGTAATCTCAGGAGTGAAAGGATTTAATCTTCTCGTACTTGAGAAAGTAAAAGAAACAGAAACAGAGCGTCCATATCTCTGTAGAAAAAATGGTAAAGCTAATCTTAACAAGTCTAAGGAGTCTGTAGGAGATCTTTTTATAGAAGAAGAGGGAGTCACTCAACTTAAAAAGAAAAAGCAAGGAGAACAGAAGCCTATCAATAATATTACTGGATTCAAGGTTATCAGTGCTATTAAGCCCAAATTCAAGGTAGGCGATTATATTGTTAATGACTCTGTTAATATGAGGGGTAAAATAGTCAAACTTACCGACCATTCTTATCAGTTCGGCTCTGGGAAATGTATTCCTTTTGAAGATAATAGGACTCGTTTATGGGAGGTCGCTAAAGATGCGAAGCCCGGAGATGTCCTTGCCTCAGAGTATTGGGACGACATTCTTATTTTTAAGCAAATAGATGATCGGGTCGGGTTCTCATCCTATTATAACATAAACCAGAAAAGAAACAGTAGTTGGGTTAATGACTATTTTCAACCAGCTACTAAAAAACAGCGTGAACTTCTCTTCAAAAAAATGAAAGAAGAAGGGTATGAATGGGACCCCAATAAAAAGGAGCTAAAAAAGATCGAGAATGAAGCCACTGGTAACGTTAAAAAGGAGGTCAAAACTCGCAAAATGACAAGACAAGAACTTTCGGACTGGCTTCGGGATTGTCCCGAGGAACACCGAGAATGGAAATATAAAGGCGGTAGTAACCTTGTTTTTACCCTAGATTCCTATCATGAGGGTGACGCATCTGAGGCTGTGGAAACTAAATTGATTCGTAGGAATCATGGAGAGTGGGAAGAGCCGTTAATAGAAATAAAATAGTAAAAGTAGATAAAAATGGAAAAATTTTTTGTAAAATGCGCTAACGATTCTCTTACGATTTCTGAAAGTGATTTTAAAGATTTAGAAACAAAATTGTTGAATTATCAGATCATTAAAGAGGCTAGATTTGAGGGTAATAATCAAGTTAAAATAGCTACAATTGTTATCAGTCCTAGTTCTTTATTAAAGCTATATTTTGAAGCACAATAAGAAAATGAAGAATATACATGGGCTAAAACAAAGATTCTTTAAAAAAGAAATAAAGAAGTTGCTCAAAAAAGGAATAACTCTTTTTGCAGATCTTTTAGTCAGCAACAAAAAGAATTATAAATACTATGTTGATTTTTTAAGAGAGCCGACACCAACTCTCAAAAGGAAGTCTGAATTTCACACTGAATGGAGACAAAGACAAATAAAAAAAGGAAATATGAAACTAAAGAACAAAAATAACAACTAATTTATATAAAATATGAAAGTAAAAGAACTTTTTGATCTAATTGACAATTCAGATAAAACATTGTATTCTTTGCATGATTTTGAATTTCTTATTAAAGATAAATGTGAAAAAGTAGCCAGTCATCTTAATATAGACCAATACAGATGGTATAGCTGTGCAACAGACGTCTACAAATGTGAGGATGGCTATGTAGGCATATATGCTGGATTTCAATTGTTTTCTGAACAAATGGATTGGTCTGATGCATGTCCTGACACTTGTGTATCAGAATATGAAGCTGTTCAAACAATAACTTATCAGCCAAAGAAATGCCAATAATAGTATTCTTATTATGCTTGTTCTATGGAGTATCACTTCATACAACAGTGGCTATATTAATCGCCTGTGTAATACTTATTGCTATTTCTTCGGGACCGGGTGATTAATAAATCTAATAAATCTTGCCAGATAAGCAGTATCAATAAGTCTTATTTGGCAAGTATTTTTTTTTTGGAACTAATTATGGGAAAAAATCAAAGCGTAAAAATCTCTTATAAATAAAAAATAATAAAATTATAACAATGGAAAAGAAGTATAAAACTGTAAAAGAAGGTGATATGTTAAGAATTATTGCTTTAAGAGACTTTGCAGATGTTAAAAAAGGCGAAAAAGGTGGGTTGATAGAAAAAGAAGAGAATTTATCACAGGAAGGAGATTGTTGGGTTTATAGGGATGCTAAAGTTTCTGAAGATGCTTATGTTGGTGGCAATGCCAAAATTTATGACAATGCTCAGGTTTTTGGAGATGCTTGTGTCTGTGAGGATGCTTGGGTTTATGGGGATGCTGTGGTTGCTAGAAGTGCCAAGGTTTTTGGATGGGCTGAGGTTTGTGAGAGTGCGCATGTTTGTGATAATGCTCAAGTTTTTGGAGAGGCTAGGGTTTATGGAAAAGTCTACGTTCGGGATAATGCTCAAGTTTCTGGAAATGCTAGTGTCTCTGGAAAGGTTGCTGTTCGGGGAGATGCTAAGGTTTATGAGGAAGCTTGTGTTTGTGAGAATGCTGATATTGCAGATAACGCTCAGATTTACGGAAAAGCTAGGGTTTATGGAGAAGCAGAGGTTAGGGGACGTGCTAAGATTCATGGAGAGGCTCACGTTTATGATAAGGCCAAGATTTATCACGATACTAATATTTGTGATAACGCTAGTGTTTATAATGATGCTACAGTTTATGGACATGCTCAAGTTTATGATAACACTCAGATTTATGGAAATGCCTGTGTTTCTGGAAATGCTGAGGTTTGTGGAAAGGCTAAGGTTTATGATAATGCGAAGGTTTATGGTAATGCTTGGGTTTATGGAAATGCTATGGTTTCTAATAATGCTCAAGTTTTTGGACATGCTTTGGTTTCAGGTTTTGCCAGAGTTTATGGAGAAGCTCGGGTTTTGCAGTCTAGAAATTTACCGGGAAGCTAAGGTTTGTGAAAATACCTGTTGTAACAAATTAAAATCTATAATCTTATCAAATAAGAGACTAATTAATAGTTGCTTATTTGATAAGTATTTTTTTTTCGGAACTAATTATGCAAAACAGAAGGTTCCTTATAAATAAAATGACAAAACTTAATATAATAATAAAAATGAAATATAGAACAGAGCCGGAAGGGGATATGTTAAGAATAATCGCTCTTAAAAATTTCTCCAATGTCAGAAAAGGGGACAAAGGAGGGTTGATAGAAAAAGAGTCTAATCTTTCACAAGAAGGAGACTGTTGGGTTTATGGAGACGCCTGTGTTTCTGGTAATGCTTGTATCTCCGATAATGCCAAAGTTTATAATAATGCTTGGGTTTATGATAATGCTAAGGTTTGTGGAAATGCAGAGGTTTATGATCATGCTCGAGTTTGGGGAAATGCTTGGGTGTATAATGCTGCTTGTGTTTCTGATAATGCTGAGGTTTATGGAAATACTCATGTTTATGAAAATGCTTGGATTTGTGGAAACGCCAAGGTTTATGATAATGCTCGTATTTCTGGAGAAGCTCAAGTTGGAAGAAACGCCCGAGTTTATAAAAATGCTAGTGTCGGGGGAAGTGCTATAGTCGGAGAAAATACTTGTGTCGGAGAAGGTTTTACGGTCTGTGGAAATATAACTGCCGTGTTTATGGAGATGTTGAAACAAATATAGTAAAACTATAATGGAAAAGAAGTATACAACTGTAAAAGAAGAAGGCTATTTGTTAAGAATTATTGCCTTAAAGGACTTCTCTGATGTCAACAAAGGAGATAGAGGCGGTTTAATAGAAAAAGAAGAAAATTTATCACAAGAAGGAGATTGTTGGATCTATCCTAATGCCCAGGTTTTTGGGGATGCTTATATCTCTGATAATGCCAAAGTTTATAATAATGCTATGATTTGTGGAAATGCTTGGGTTTATGGAAATGCTTGTGTTTATGGAAATGCTATGATTTCTGGAGACGCCGTTATTTGGGGAAATGCTTGTATTTCTGGATTTGCTCAGATTTATGGACATGCTTGGATTAAGGACAATGCTCGGGTTTATGGACATGCCATAGTTTGTGATAATGGTACAATTTGGGATAATGCTAGAGTTTTTGGAAAAGCCCACATTGCTGGAAATGCTAAGGTTTATGGAGATTTAATTACTCAATCAACTCCAATTTCTTACAATATTGAAATAAAATAGACTTAACTTACAAAAATGGAAAAGAAATACAGAACAGAACCAGAAGGCGATCTATTAAGAATAATCGCTTTAGAGGATTTCTCCAACGTCAAAGCAGGTGAAAAAGGTGGGTTGATAGAAAAAGAGGAAAATTTATCACAAGAAGGTGACTGTTGGATTTATAATGATGCTAGGGTCTATGGGAATGCCCGGGTTTGGGGAAATGCTAAGGTGTCTGTGCATGCTGAAGTCTCTGGAAATGCTAAGGTCTGCGGAGATGCTGAGGTTAGTGGAGATGCTAAGGTTCTTGAACGTGCTTGGGTTTATGGAAATACTTTTGTTTGTGATAATGCGAGGGTTTATGGAGATGCTTGGGTTTATGGAAAGGCTATGGTTTATGGAAGCGCCCGAGTCTATGGAATTGCACAAATTGGTGGAGAAGCTAGGATTTATGGAGAAGCTGAGGTTTGTAGTAATGCTCGGGTTTGTGAAGAGGCTAGGGTTTATGGAAGAGCTTGTGTTTGTGGAAATGCAAGGATTTATGGAAATGCAGAAGTTTATGGAAAGACTTGGGTTGGTAAAAATGCTCAGGTTTTTGAGAATGCTAGGGTTAGTGGACTAGCTCTTGTTGGAGAAAATGCTTGGATTTGTGGAGGGGCTTGGGTTAGTGGAAATGTCATAATTTCTGAAACGCTTATATACAATATTCTAAAATAAATAAAAACTATAATTAATTTATACAAAAAATGGAAAAGAAATACAGAACAGAACCAGAAGGCGATCTATTAAGAATAATCGCTTTAGAGGATTTCTCTGATGTTAAGAAAGGTGATAGAGGAGGATTGATAGAAAACGAGTTCAATCTTTCTCATGAGGGTGATTGCTGGATTTACGATAATGCTTGGGTTACTGATTGTGCACAAGTTTGGGGAAATGCTAGGGTTTCTGGTAATGCCCGTGTTGATGAAGATGCTTGTATTTATGATAATGCTCAAATTTCCGGGAATGCTTTGGTTCATGCAAGGGTTAAAATTTACGGTAATGCTAAGGTCAGTGGACATGCTCAGGTTTGTGGAGACGTAAATGTTTGTGGAAATGTTGAAGTTGGTGGAGAGGCTAAGGTTTATGGAAGCATCACAATTTCTGGAACGCTTACAATTGCTAATGATTCTTACATAGACGGGGGAGAGGCTGATGACTATAATGACTAATTTATAATACAATGAAAAAGAAAGATAAAACTGTACAAGAGAGTGTTAAACTAGATCTTAGTAATTCTACAGACGACTCGACACTTTTCTTATCCCTAAAAGCTAGGTGGTATGAGATGATTGAAAGCGGCGTGAAACTTGAAGAATACCGAGAAATAAAGGAATATTGGCTTAAACGACTTGCAGACAAAAAGTTTAGGCGTGTTCAGTTTTCCTATGGGTATACAAAACGCACAATGACCTTTCTTTGCGATGGGATTGAAATTGGTACAGGCAATCCAGAATGGGGAGCTGAACCAGGAAAAGAATATTTTGTGATTAAATTAGGAAGGAGAATAAAATAAAAGGAAACAAAATCATGGAAATTAAAACAAAATATAACCTTGGTGACACCGTCTTTTTCCTCTACGACAACAAGATTCAGAGTGGGTTAATTTACGGGATGATAATAACGACAAGAATTGAAGATCCTGCTAACATTGGGATAACATACACAGTCTATGTTGTTGGAGGCGAAATAAAATTAGCGGCGGATAAGCTGTTTAAAACCAAGGAAGCTCTTGTTAAGAGTTTATAATTATGACTTTAGGAAGACTAATGGAACTTTACCAAACAGAGCAGCAAGGTAAACAAATAATGTTGAGGGTTTTTGAGCATGGATACTACGAGTCTCATGAATACATTTCAAAAATCAAGTTATTGGATGAAGAACTAAAAGACTTGGTTCTTGATGAACGTGACGACGATGAAACTTATACCTATTTTATCAAGGATGAAGAAGATGAGTATGGAAATAAATTAAATTATAAAAAAAAAATGAACAAAGAAGAAATAAAAATCAAGTGTTTAGAACTCGCTGTTGACTACATGAATCACCTGAAGCATTTCCAAGAAGGTCATTATGCAGAAGGAAAAATAGTAGTAGCAATAGCAAAACAATTTGAAAGTTACATAACAAAAGAAGAAAAAGAAGATTAAAGATGAAGCCTTTTCGAATAGTTGTCGCTTTATCAGAAGGAAATCTGGTCTCTTACCTGAGGAACGGTATTGAATATATAAAAGATCATTGGAATGAAGAAACTAAAAAAGAAAATAATAGTAAAAATTCTTAGAGAACTGCATTTCAAGCCGGCGTTCCTTTATCTAGGTGAATATTTTGATGACACAATGAGCAACCCAATTTTGGAAAGGCATGGAATGTTTGTTCAAAGTTATAACGGAGTTTACTACATCGGCTACAAAAACGGTAAAAAGAGTAGAAAATTCGATGTAATAACAAGTGCATTTATCAAAAAGAAGTTCCCTTATGTGTCAAAGGAAGAAATATTACCAGACGTTAATTTTTAAACAGAGTATAATATGAAAACAAAGTTAGTGCCTTTTGATATTGAAAAGGCTAAAAATGGAGCTAAGGTGGTGACCGATAATGGCGAGCCCGTGAGAATAAATTGTTATGACAGGAAAACAGATACAGACTATACAATAGTAGGCCTAGTTCTTCGTAAAAAGGGTGACATTTATTGCGAAATACCACTTATATATAACAGCATAGGACTATGCATTGAAGATGCTGAACCTAGGCTCTTCATTGAAGAGGAAGTCAAAAAACGTAGAATGACTCACCAGGAATTATCGTGGTGGTTAAGAGACTGTCCTGAAGAGCATAGAGAGTATAGCTTTTGTGATGATGAAGGAGTTCGCTATTTCTATGCGTATCGTAAAGATTCGGCTGATAAAGAAGTTGAAAAAGAGTGTCGTATTCGCAGAAATGGAGGGGAATGGGAAGAACCACTTATAGAAAACTAGTATAACCGCCTTGCTAAACAAGACATTATTAATCAGTTTTGTTTGGCAAGTATTTTTTTTTCATACAAAGTGAAAAAATACAAAACAGAAAGTTCCTTATAAATAAAGTTAACAAAATTATAACAATGGAAAAGAAGTATAGCACTGTAAAAGAAGGCAATATGTTGAGAATTATTGCTTTGAAACGTCTTGGCGAGTTTGACCAGGTTGTAAAAGGTGATAAAGGTGGATTGATAGAAAAAGAAGAAAACCTTTCTCAAGAGGGTGATTGTTGGGTTTTTGAAGATGCCCAGGTTTCAGGAAATGCTCAGGTTTATGAGAATGCTTTTGTTTTAGAAAGTGCCTGTGTTTCCGGAAATGCTAAGGTTTATGGAAATGCTTGTGTTACTGAAAAAGCTCAAATTTCTGGTAATGCTCGGGTTTATGGAGAGGCTTTGATTTGTGAAAATGCGATGGTTTATGAGAATGCTCAGGTTTATGGAGATGCTTATATTCTTGGAAATGCTCAGGTTTATGGAGATGCCAGAGTATATGACAATGCTAAGGTTTTTGGGAAGGCAGAAGTTTGTGGGCATACTGAGATTAAGGGAGACGTCGAGGTTTCTGGAAAGGCCTGTATTAGTGGAAAAACCGAGATTAAGGGATATAAAAATACAGAGGGTTAGCCTGTAGTGATTCGAATTTACACAATTAAATAAGCATAAAACTAAAACAACAATGGAAAAGAAGTATAAAACAGAACCGGACTCTGAATTAGGACTATTAAGAATAATCGCCTTAAAAGACTTCTCTAATGTTAAAAGAAGACAAATATGGAAATGATTGTGCCTACTTTAATTTATGCGTTTGGTTGTTTGATTAATATTCTATTCTCAATCCCTAAAATAAAGTCCTTACATAAGGATGAGATGAATGATTTTAAATATTTTGACTCATCGAAATATGTTAATATATGTCTATGGCTTATAATTTCATCTTGGATTGGCGTAATTTATACTATTGTGGAAATTCTAATAGAATATTATAAATCTAAAAAAAAAAGAAAATAAATGATGGATAATATTTGGATTGGCTTGTTTTATACGTTTGGTTGTATTTTTAGTACTCTACTTTCAGTGTACAAAGTTCAAGCCGAGATTAATAATAGTGAGGTTGATTTTGGTCAGACAGCAAAATTCACTTTAAGATCAACTCTTGCGATAATAGTCTATATGGTCTCATCTTGGATTGGTGTAGTTGACATTATTATAGACTCTACTGTAGAATATTGTAAATCTAAAAATAAAAAGATCTCTGACGAGGAGATTTCAGAATGGTTTAAAAAATAAAAACAACAATAATGGAAAAGTATAGAATAATACAATTAGTAGGAGATCCTAAAACTGAAATTGGAACTTTTTATATTCAAAGACGGGTTTTCTTCTTCTTTTGGAAAAATTACACAAAAGAAAAATATTACTCTCTTTCAGAAGCACAGGATGCCCTATCAGAAATAATTTACAAACAAAAGAAGTATAGAGTAGAGACGGCCGAAAATGGTATGTTAAGAATTATTGCTCTAAAAGATTTTTCTGACGTTAAAGAAGGAGATAAAGGTGGATTGATAGAAACAAGAGATAATCTTTCACAAGAGGGGGATTGTTGGGTTTATGAGAATGCCCAAGTCTCTGATAATGCCCGAGTCTGTGATAATGCGAAAGTTTATGACGATGCTTTTGTTCATGGACATGCCGAGATTAGTGGAAACGCCCAAGTTTATGAAAAAGCTGAAATTAGTGGATATATTCGGGTTAGTGGAAATGCAAAAGTTCACGGAAATTCGACACTGTATGGACATTATACAAAATACACTATAATAGAATAATTTATAACCTTGTCAAATAAGTAACTATTTAATTAGTCTTATTTGACAAGTATTTTTTTTTCATACAAAAGTGGAGAAAGAAATACAAAACAGAAAGTTCCTTATAAATAAAAAGTAACAATAACATTAAATAATTATTACCACAATGGAAAAGAAGTATAAAACTGTAAAAGAAGGCAATATGTTAAGAATTATTGCTTTAAAAGATCTTGGCGGATTTGACGAGGTTCGAAAAGGTGATAAAGGAGGATTAATAGAAAAAGAAGAAAATCTTTCACAGGAGGGGGATTGTTGGGTCTTTAAAAAGGCTCAGGTTTATGGAAATGCTAAAGTCTATGAAGACGCCTGGGTTGAAGACGAGGCCAAGATTTTTGGCAATGCTGAGGTTTATGGGAATGCTACGGTTTACAATAATGTTTGGGTTTATGGAGATGCTAGAGTTTATGATAATACTGATATTTATGGAGAAGCTCAAATCTCTGGAAATGCTGAGATTTTTGGGAATGCTAGTGTTTCTGGAAATGCCAAGATTAGTGGAAACGCCCGAGTTCATGAAGAAGCCGAGGTTTGGGGTAATGCTAAAATTTTTGGAGATGCTGCGGTTAGTGGAGATGCCAGAATATATGATAATGCAGAGATCTCCGGTAATGCAAAGGTTTATGGGCATGCTGAGGTTTATGAAGGTGGTAAGGTTTGTGGAAATGCGACGGTTAAGGGAAATACTGAGATTAAGGGATTTAAAAATATAGAGGGTTAGCCTGTAGTGATTCGACTTTACACAATTAATTAAATATAAAAAACATAAAATAAAAACAAAACAATGGAAAAGAAATATAAAACAGGAAAAGATCCCAAAACTGGATTATTAAGAATTATTGCTTTAAAAGATTTTTATAAAGTTAGGGAAGGTGATAAAGGAGGATTAATAGAAAAAGAAGAAAATCTTTCACAGGAGGGGGATTGTTGGGTTTATGAAGACGCTAGAGTTTATGGGGATGCTAAGGTTTCTGGAAATGCTCAGGTCTATGACAACGCTGAAGTTTACGGAAATGCTGTAGTTGAAGGAAGCGCTAAGGTCTATGAAAATGCTTGTGTTCGCGGATTTGCTAGGATTTGTGGGAATGCTAAGGTTTATGGATGGGCTATAATTTCTGATAATGCTATAATTTCTGATAATGCTGAGGTTTGTGAAGGTGCTGAAGTCTGGGATGATGTCAAAGTTTTCGAAAATGCTAAAATTTGTGGAAATGCTGAGGTTGTGGGAAAAGCTAGTATTGGAGGGAATACGGAAGTGGAGTATTAAACTAAAATAATATAATAATGGAAAAGAAGTATAGAACAGAAAAAAAAAATACATTATGATAATTGCTTATTTTATCGGATGCATATTTTCCTTTATATTTTGCATTTTAGGATTGATTTGCGAATTAAAACAGAAAATTAAATACAGAAACGTTAATGTTACAATAGGAGACATACTTACTGCAATATTTGGGTTAATATGTGTTGCCTTATTATCCTGGGGGATAATAATACTGTTTTTGTATTATAACAAAGATAGAGAAATACTTTATTTTAAAAAGAACAATTATGATAAAAATCGAAATTAAACTCGGAAAAGACAATTTGGCAGACTGTGTTTTTAAAAAGTCTGGTAAGATAGTTAAAGATCCAAATAACGAACTCTCCACAAAGGAAAAGGATGATATTGCGGATGCGTTAATAAAGTTTGCCCTTTTATTTGGGAAAAGTTGGGGTAATTTACAAGGCTAATGAAGAAGCTAGTAAAATTATTACCGAGATGTGACTTTGGAATAGTTTTTAATAAATTTTCAGAAAATGGCTCGGATTAACTACCCTAAGGAGAAAAAGAAGTACAGAACAGAAAAAGATCCCGAAACTGGATTATTAAGAGTTATTGCTTTAAAAGATTTCTCTGATATTAAAAAAGGTCAGCAGGGAGGATTGATAGAAAAAGAGTACAATCTTTCTCAAGAAGGTGATTGTTGGATTTCCAATGGTGCTCGGGTTGAGGGAAATGCTTGTGTTTTTGAAGATGCTCAGATTTGGGGAAATGCTAGGGTTTGTGATAATGCTAGGGTTTATGGAGGTGCTTGGGTTACTGAGAATGCTTGTGTTTCTGGAAATGCTGAAGTTTTTGAATGGGCCTGGATTAAGGATAATGCTTATATTTCTGAAAATGCTAAAATTTCTGGATGTGTTCAAGTCGAGGGCAAAGTTTCTGGAAATGCTACAATTTACGGAGATATTTATATTCTTGACAGCGCTGAGGTTTGTGGAGATGTAAAACTTTGGTCTATCAAGAGATCCGTCATTAATAACACAACAATTAAAGACAAAAAGGATAGTATAATGCTGCCTTATAAAAAATCATTCTCTATTTTTGCTCTCGACCATCCTTGTTACGCTCGTCTATATTATTCTGCTACTATAGAAAATTACCTCAAAAACATAAAAACAATCAGACAGCTTTATGGAGAAGAAGTATAAGACAAAACTAGATCCTAAAACTGGATTATTAAGAATTATTGCTTTAAGACGTTTTTCTGATGTTAGAAAAGGTGAAGAAGGTGGTTTAATAGAAAAAGAAGAAAACCTTTCCCAAAAGGGAGATTGTTGGGTTTATAGAAATGCTAGGGTTTATGGGAATGCTAGAGTTTATGACGATGCTTGTATTGCTGGAAATGCTAGAGTTTATGATAATGCTAAGGTTTTCGGAAATGCTTTGGTCCGTGGAAGTGCTGGTGTTTTTGGGGATGCTAAAATTTCTGGTTATACCTGGGTTCGTGGGTGTGCTTGTATTTATGGAAATGTAAAACTTTATTCTACTGATTCTGACATTGGTACTTCAATCAAAAATAACAAAGACTATGTAATACTTATTATTGAAAGAAAATTCTATATAGTTTCGCTTTCTAACTTTGAATCCCATCTTAATGGAGTAAATGTCTCTACTGTTGATGAAGACTATCTCAAAAACATACAAACAATCAGACAGGTTTATGGAAAAGAAATATAAAACTGAACAAGAAGGCAAGTGGTTAAGAATTATTGCTCTAAAAGATTTCTCTGATGTTAAAAAAGGAGATAGAGGAGGATTAATAGACAATGAAGAAAATCTCTCACATGAAGGAGGTTGTTGGGTTTATGATAATGCTCAGGTTTTTGGATTTGCTCGTGTTTCTGGTAATGCCCGTGTTTGTGGAGAAGCTAAAATTTTTGGAGAGTGCTGGGTTTGTGGGGATGCGGAAGTTTATGGGAATGCTAAAGTCTATGGAAATGCTAGGATTTATGGATGGGCTAAAGTTTATGATAATGCTAGGATTTGTGCAACGGCTTGGGTTTATGGAAGGGCTAAAGTTTATGATAATGCTAGGATTTCTGGGAATTCGGAAGTTTATGGAGACGCTCAGGTCTATGATAATGCTAGGATTAAGGGAGGTGCTAGGATTACTGCTGAGATTTGTGGGAATGTAAAACTCTTATCTACTGAAGAGGTATATCACATTACTACTTCTATAAAAAATAACGAAGATTATATAAGACTTTTCATTAATAGAAAAAGCCGTATAACTCCTCTTCCTAGTAATTCTAAAAATGTTATTATTGATTATGATATTTCTATTTCTGGACAAAATTATATCCAAAACATAAAAACAATCAGACAGCTTTATGGAGAAACTCAGATCAGCGAAAATGCTAGGTGAAGCTTGGTTTATTACTAGGAAGACACTTTCAGTCTCCATTGCTGATCCTACAAGAGATAGTAAAAATTATATAATGCTTGCTATTAAAAGAGAATTCCATCTATTTCCTATTCACAGTATTGCTAAAAAAGATTATATTTTTACTGCGGAAGAAAATTATATCAAAAACATACAAATAATCAGACAACTTTATGGAGAAAAAATATAAAACTGAAAAAGATCCTAAAACCGGATTATTAAGAATTATCGCTTTAAAAGATTTCTCTGATGTTAAAAAAGGAGATAAAGGTGGATTGATAGAAAAAGAAGAGAATTTATCACAAGAAGGAAACTGCTGGGTTTATGACAATGCTCAAGTTTATGATAATGCTATAGTTAAAGGCTATG
>Ga0247611_10001279_pt1 | contig 45512 bp, 30 predicted proteins | sample 177DNAGHGhighgp2_FD_192422 | JGI IMG/M metagenome (GOLD analysis project Ga0247611, IMG submission 192422) | Sheep rumen microbial communities from Palmerston North, Manawatu-Wanganui, New Zealand - 1770 DNA GHGhigh gp2 | ecosystem: Host-associated > Mammals > Digestive system > Stomach > Rumen... | reverse complement strand
CTTATAGGGATCAACGAGAAAGGCACTTCCCCCCGTGGCAACCATCATCGAACGTATATTGCCGGATTCGAAGGGGTAGCCGTCAGGATAAGGGTTGGTTGCCCATGAAGGACTGGGCAGGTTGGCAACATATTCCGACGTGCTGCCACAGCCTATGAACATGTACTCCCAGTCATTGGCCGAAGGCAATCGCCAGGTACCTACCCCCATCGGATGGGTCGTATTGAAAGCCTGAGCTTTGGTCAAGGCTTCATCATGCTTGCAGCCTTTCTCAATGTCCGCAAGGGGAGCGTCCTCCAATGCAATGCCAAGCGCCCTACCCTTCTCATCGTCCACGTAGGCAATCATGGCCTGCGCCGTCTTACCCGCAGCCGTCGCGTCAGCAACCGTGGCATAGATACTACCGTCGCTCGTCAGCACCTTGCCCACATCAGTTTTCACGGCGGGCACAATGACGTCAGCTTTTGTGCTTCCCACTACCGCTATCAGCAGTGTGAGCACCATGAATAGTCGTTTCATTTTCATCATAGTCGTAAGTCTTAGATTAGTGAAAACTATTGTGATTAATCTCTTTTATGAACAATGTCGCTGCAAATATACGATTTTTTTTGCAATGATGCATCTTTTTTAACAGAAAAAATACATCAAAAGAACCACACTGACACATAAGCCGCTCCAGAGTGGGTATTTATTCTGTCACAGTTGTCAGACCATTACTTCGCAGCATCCTGAATGACAAGACCTGACAACATAAAACCAAAGATGGCAGTAATGTGAGCGAGCGAACCGTTTGTCTGAGGCTTATCAAAGGGTGACGGCTCCTCGCCTTCAATAGCAGGACACCCGCGATTCTCAAGCAGCTCATCACTATAGACCACCTGGAACTTCTTTTCTGGGAACTGTCCGTAGTGTTTTAACTTCTTGCGGATGGCACGTGCAAGAGGATCGCCTTGCACCTTCCAGAACTCCGTTACTTTGATACGAGTTGGATCCATCTTCAAGGCAGCGCCCATCGAAGAGAAGAATATCGCTTTCGTCTGACAGGCCAAAAGGATGAGCGCCGCCTTGTCCTTCAGCGAGTCGATGGCATCGATGATATAGTCGTAGCTGTCGAGATCAAACTCTGCTGCCGTTTCTTGAGAGAAGATCTTCTGTAGCGCCATAATCTCTGCTGACGGATTAATGCTAAGCAGTCGCTCTTTGAGAGCTTCCACCTTCACCTGTCCTACAGTCTTGCTTGTCGCCATCAGTTGGCGGTTAATGTTAGTGATGCACACGCGGTCAGAGTCGACAATTGTCAACTGTCGGATGCCGCTACGCACCAGACCCTCTGCGCACCAGGACCCAACTCCGCCTACGCCGAAGATAATTACCCGTTTTTGGGATATTCGTTCCATCACCTCGCCACCCAAAAGCAGCTCTGAACGCCTGAATATTGCATCCATTCCCGTGCTTTGCCCGCCTGCTCGTTGCCCTTGTATTGCCATTTTCTTCTTTTTCTTTTTTCGGGCACAAAGGTACGAAATAAATCCCAAATCGTACCACGAGTATGGTATTTTCGTCGTTTTTTCTCGCTTCATCGTGCGGATTCTGCTAAGAAAGTAGTACCTTTGTACCCGCATTAAAGTGAGTTGAGATTGAGGTGGTTGCCAAAATAGCATAACAAAATTATCACAATAAACAAGACTTAATTATGGGAAAAAAGATTGTATTCGTTACTGGTGCCAATAAAGGCATCGGATTTGGAATCGCCAAGCACCTTGGACTGAGAGGCTGGCAAGTGGTTATCGGTGCACGCGACGAACAGCGCGCAACAAAAGCCATCAATGAGTTAAAAGCACAGGGCATCGATGTGCTTGGCTGGGCAAATGTCGAACTGAAAGACCTTGACAGTACTAAGAAGGCCGCCAAAGAGATTGAGGAGAAATATCCAGAACTGGCTCTTCTTGTCAACAATGCCGGTATTCCTGGCGACATGAGTGTAGACAGCGAGCATACAGAAATCAGCGTGATTCGCGAGACGCTTGACGTGAACTTCGTCGGCACCTTTGCGCTCACCAAGGCGCTCATTCCTCTGATTGCCAAGAATCAGGGTCGTATCGTCAACATTACAGTTCCTTCAGAAATCAGTCCTTACTGGCACCCGTTAGCCTACGTCGCCAGCAAGGCCGCACAGAATGCCATGATGGGTGTGATGGCAATAGAGTTTCAGCAGTCGGAAACACCCGTGGAGACGTTCTCCGTTCACCCAGGCCCTACCACCACCGACCTGAACGGCAACATGTCTCTCCCCGGTTTCCACGACATTGAGACCGTCGGGCAGAGATTCGCCGAACTCATCAACGATGGAAAGAACCATCAGGGAGAATTTATCGAACTTTATCCGATAGTAAGGGAAGACTAATTCTCCCTAATATGACAGAAGACTGTCCGTCTCGCAAAAGCAAAAGAAAAAAACGTTTTTTCTTTGCTTTTCACTCAACTTTTCGTAACTTTGCTCATCATTTCAGTAATAACACTATGAGAATAGACATCATTACCGTACTGCCCGAGATGCTGGAGGGCTTCGTACATGAGAGCATACTGGCACGCGCCGAGAAGAAAGGACTGGCCGAGATTAGGCTGCACAACCTGCGCGACTACACGCTGGACAAGTGGCGCCGCGTGGACGACTATCCCTACGGGGGCAGCGCCGGCATGGTGATGCAGTGCGAACCCATAGACCGCTGCATCACCGCCCTGAAGGCGGAACGCGACTACGACGAGGTGATCTTCACCTCGCCCGACGGCGAACGCTTTGACCAGCACATTGCCAACGAACTGTCGCTTAAGGGCAACCTGATCATCCTGGCCGGACACTACAAGGGCATTGACCAGCGCGTGCGCGACCATCTTATTACCCGGGAAATAAGTATTGGAGACTTTGTGCTTACCGGCGGCGAGCTGGTGGCGGCGATGATTGCCGATGCCGTGGTGCGCGTGGTGCCCGGCGTTATCGGCGACGAGCAGTCAGCCCTCTCCGACTGCTTCCAGGACGACCTGCTGGCAGCGCCCATCTACACGCGTCCTGCCGACTACAAGGGGTGGAAGGTGCCCGACATCCTGCTCAGCGGCAACGAGGCCAAGATTCGCAACTGGGAACTGGAGCAGGCCTTGGAACGCACACGCCGACTGCGCCCCGACCTACTCGAGAAATAGCATTCATTTTGGACTTTGCGGCAAAACGTCTTGCATTTTGCCGCATATTGCATTGCGTTTTGCCGCATAATACATTGCATTATGCCGCAAAACGCGAGGCGTTTTGCGGCATAATGACCCACTGATTTGCGGCAAAACATAGAGACATTTTGCGGCATAATGGAACAGCAACCCGTCCGAGACTGAGTGGGACCGACCAGCGGCTACTTGCTGAAGTAGTCTATCTGCATGGCGTGGCGCACCTCGTCCATGGTCTGGGCAGCCACCTCGCGGGCCTGCTCGGTGCCCTTGCGCAGGATGTTGTAAATCTCAGGGATGTCCTTCTCGAGCTCGGCCCGACGCTGGCGCATAGGCTCGAGGAACTGGTTGATGACCTGATTCAGGAACTTCTTGCACTTCATATCGCCCAGACCGCCACGGCGGTAGTGGTCTTTCAGCTCGTCAAGATTCTGATATTCGGGCCAGAAGTTCTGGAAGTCGGCATCGGTGGAGAAGGCATCAAGATAGGTGAACACGGCATTGCCCTCGACATGACCGGGGTCGGACACGTTCAGATGGGTGGGGTCGGTGAACATGGAGCGCACCTTCTGCCAAACGTCGTCGGCCGAATCGCTGAGATAGATGCAGTTGCCCAGCGACTTCGACATTTTCTCCTTGCCGTCGGTGCCGGGCAGGCGGCGTGCCGTGAGGTTTTCGGGCAGCATGATGTGGGGTTCGACCAACACAGGGGCATAGATGCTGTTGAAGCGGTTGACCAGCTCGCGTGTCACCTCAAGCATGGGCTCCTGGTCCTCGCCGGCAGGCACGGTGGTTGCCTTGAACAGGGTGATGTCGGCAGCTTGGCTCACAGGATAGCAGAAGAAGCCCAGGGGGATGCTCTCGCCCTCGAAGCCGCGCATCTTGATCTCGGTCTTCACCGTGGGGTTGCGCTGTACGCGCGACACGCTGATGAGGTTCATCAGATAGGTAGTGAGCTCGGCCAGCTCGGGTATCTGGCTCTGTATGAAGAGCACGCACTTGGCGGGGTCGAGCCCGGCGGCCAGATAGTCAAGGGCCACCTGCGTGACGCTCTGCCTGATCTTCTCAGGATTGTCGGCATTGTCGGTAAGGGCCTGCACATCGGCCATGAATACGAACATGCGGTCGTAGCCGCCCGCGTTTTGCAGCTCCACACGGCGGCGCAGCGAACCCACATAGTGGCCCAAATGCAGCTTACCCGTGGGGCGGTCGCCGGTAAGTATTACTTTTCCCATTTTCTCTTTTTTCTTTTTAGTCTTTTGCGTTTCGGGGTGCAAAGGTACGTTTTTTCCTACAATCCTGCAAGCAATTCAGTGAATTTGTAGGCGCAGCGGCATGCAATGGCGAGCAATGGCGGGTGTTGCATCAGGGTCATAAGTTGAGCTCGCCCTGTGCGGGCACGGTGCTGACATTGGCAGCCAGGTAGGCGTCAAGGTTCCTCACGGACAGTCCGGCCACCATGGTCACGGAGCCTATGGGCAGGTAGTCGACCTTGGAGGAGTAGACGGGGCTGTAGCCCACGAGGATGACAGGGAACAGCAGGTCGACGGTACTGGTCGTGGGCGTGGTGTACTTGCTGCGCCGGGTAAGCTTGCTGCTGTAGGCAATTCTGGTGCCTTTCTTCACCGTGAGGGTGATGTGCTTGACAACGTTGTTGGAGAAGAACAGGGTATTTACCTTGGAGCCTTCGGAGTCGAGCTGTGACTGCAGCTGGCGTGTCACGCTCTTCCACTGCGCCTGTTCCCTGTCGCTCATAGTCTCAGACGTTGTGGTTTTGGTCACTGTCTGTGTCTGCTCGGCTCCGATGGAGTCGGTATAGGTGATGTGCAGGTCGTAGAACTCGCCAATGGAGTAAGGAAGAATGACGAGGAAAGTGACATCGTACTCGTCAGTAGACACCCGCTCGTCCTGCGGAGACTGGGTCCTGTCCCTGTCCTCGTCTTCTTCTGTCGTCACGCAGGATGCCAACAATACTATTGCCAGCAGCCATACGATGTGCCGGACCAGATGGTGTCTCATGAAGTAAGCTTTCATCTTTTCTGATATTATTTTCAAATTACGCAAGTTAAGGCACAACATGATATATAAAGGCAGGAATGGTTGTAGAGATACGCTGCCCTACCGCCGGCGCCGGCCAATACGAGGAGGCATCTGCCTGTCCGCACCGCCAAAGTTGACATGGACATCAGTCTTATTCACCTTGGTAGCGGGCCGTTCCGGATTATGCTGGGGTGTACTATTGCCTTGGTTAGACGGCTGAGTGGCATCGTTTCCGCCATTCACCACATCGCCAAGGTTGCTGCTTGACAAAGCTCTTCTTGCAGCGTCACAATGGCGCCCCCCCGGACAATACTTGGACAGATAGTTGCTGAAGTCGGCGGCGGTCTTGCAGTTACGGAAGTCGGCATCGTCCTGGGCGGCAGAATAGGACGAGGTCTTTGCTGTAGAGGAAGTGCCGGAGGATGCTGACTTGCCCGACGCAGCAGACTTGGACGCTGACGTTGTGTTGCTGCCTGAGGATGAGCCGCCCGTGGTAGTACGTGCAGAGGGATCGGTTCGGTAGATGATGACCTTTTCAGTGCTTTCCTGTCGCTTCGACTGTGTCTTACCAGTAGAGGCTGGAGTGGTGGAGCTATTGTTGTCGGCGGTTTTGACTTGAGTTGCGGAGGTGGCAGAGAGTGTGTCGGCAGCCGTGAGGGTGTCGGTGGCAGCGATCGAAGGCTGCGTCGACATATTGTCGTTTCTCGCATCGCCCAGCAGTCGGGCAATGCCAAAGCCTACGACAATCACAGCAAGAAGGATGGCCGCTGCCAACTGGTAGCGGCGATTGGAAAGAAGAGGCTTCAAGTACGAGGTGAGCAATCCAAGGAAGGAGGTAGAATGTGCCGAAGAAGGATCGACGGTTCTACGAACGGTGGTGGTGTCGTTGGACACGTAGGAGGGCTCATCTGGAGCGGCTGGATGTGGAGCCAGTGGCAGCTCGGAGGGATCGCGCGTCTCGGCATAACGGTGTATCTGGGCAGCCGACGGGCGGTTCCACGTCTGCGGATTCAGGCACGACTGGATGAGCAGGGATAGTTCGGGCGACATCTGGCGAGAGAAATAGGGCAGACGAGCACCATTGAGCTGGGCGCAGCCGCCGTTGCCCTCCCAAAGCACGTCGCCAGTGACGACCTCGTAGAGGGTCATGCCAAACGACCAGATGTCGCTGGCCATGACAATCATCGGGTTCTCGGAGAAACGCTCCGGCCCCATGTAGGCGATGGTTCCCGAATTAACGCTCCTGGTGTAGATGCTGCGGCGGGTCTGAAAGCTGCGACTAATGCCGAAATCGGTGATGACGAAGCGCCCGTCGTTGGTCATCAGGATATTGTCGGGCTTGATGTCCTGATGGACAATAGGTGGATGCTGGCTGTGCAGGAAGGCAAGACCACAGGACACGTTCTCGACGAACTGCCAGATCTCCTCCTCTGTGAATTTGCCAACCTTGCTGGCCACAGACCCCTTCTCGCAGAAGGGCATGACCAGGAAGGGAATGTTGTCGCAGACGTCAAGATGCCCCACGTTGAGCAGATTGGGATGGTTGAGGCGGTAGGCAAGTTTGAACTCCTTGCGGAACTCCTCCATGCCGTTGTCATCGACAGAGCCATAGAGCTTGATGGCCATGTCGACATCGGCCTTTTCGTCATGAGCCAGCCACACCATCGCTGAGCCGCCCTGACCCAACAGTCTGATAAGCCGGTATTGACCGGCGACAAGTTCACCCGGGGCTATAACCATCGTTGCTCAAAGAGGGGAATAACAGTCAGGACTTGAACCGCACCAGCAAGGTGCTGACGTAGGCCACGATGCGGTCGTAGAGCGGCTGGTTGAAGAAATAGGCATAGATGCCGAAGACGATGAGCAGCAACAGCAAGCCCAGCACGACCTTCAGCAGCGTGTGGCGGTGACGGGTCTTGGCGGGGATGGTGCGCCCCATATCGGACGTGGCGGCGTTTTCGTCGTCTTCTTTCTCCTCCTGGCTCTCATCCATGGCAACAGCACCGAGAACCACGGTGACGTTGTCGTAGCCGCCGGCATTGAGGGCTGCCGAGATGAGCTCGTTCTTGCACTCGTTCACGTCGTCCTTGTGCTCAGAGATTACGTCCATGATCTCGCCGTCGCGGCACAGGCCGCAGAGGCCGTCGCTGCAGAGCAGGAAGATGTCGCCGTTGCGCAGCTGGTGGATGCGCGTGTCGGGCACAGCACGGTTCTGCGTGTCACCCAGGCAGCGGGTGATGACGTTGGAATAAGGATGGTCGTGGGCATTCTCCTCGGTAAGCTCGCCCTTGTCGACAAGTTCCTGCACATAGGAGTGGTCTTTCGACAGGCGGGTGAGCCCCAGGTTCGGGTTGAACACATAGCAGCGACTGTCGCCGCACCAGCACACGTAGGCATGCTGGTTGAGAATCCACGCGAGGACGATGGTAGTACCCATGCCCTGGGTACTACTATCCTCCTTGCTGCGGTTCAGAATGTTCAAGTCAGCCGATTTCACCGTATCGACCATGAACTGAAGTGTGGACTCCTCGGTCTTGACGGCTTCCTCGAGCCGTTCTGCCGTGAAGGCAAGCTGAACGGTCTCGATGGCAATGGCCGAAGCGACCTCGCCGGCATTGGCACCGCCCATGCCGTCGGCAACGACGAGCAGTGCACCATATTGCCCCAGGTCGATGGTCTCATCGACCTGGGGAATGGTCCAGTCAGATACGGTCAGGTCACGACTGGCAACAAAGTTGTCTTCATTGTTCGTACGGATGAGTCCGACGTTCGTGCCTGCGGCTAACTTGATCTTAATGTCTGACATAAAGAATCTGAATGATTTTGTTATCGATTAATAAACCTTGTTGATAGGAACAACACGGACCTCGCCACCGAAGTTACCCACATTGACGCCCACCACGCGGAAGCCTCCATCTGATGTCTTGTAGAAGGCAGGTGCACCGGTGAAGCCCCAGTTGCTGTCAGAGTTCTGCAGCGTGATGAAGTTGAAGCCCGAAGTGCGCGAGGTGTTGCTGGTGAAATACTTGATGTAAGAGCTGAGGTTCTGGATGTCGGTACGTCCGGAGAAGCCGGCGATGGTCACTTGCTCGCCACCCTTCAGGCTCTGGGCGGTGCCACGGTCGATGGGCAGGCCGCCAGGAGCGCCCAGTGCAAGCGTAGCGGCATTGTGCGACTTGTCGGTGTAGAACGTTGCCACATAGGTCTCATAGTTGCTCTTCTTGTAGACGAAGTCAATGCCCCATGCCTTGATCTTCTTGACGATGTCCTTGCGAATCTCAACAACCTGGGTAGCATCGTTGGCCTCCAAGGAAGCCAGGTCGAACTGTATGTTCGAGAAGCGCAGCGGATGGCCAGAACCACGAGTAGAGTAGGCCTCGAAGTCAATGATCACCTTGAAGCCGGCGGCTACATACTCGGCCAGTTCACGACGCCAGTCATCATTTGCATATACATTGCGATAGACCCAAGGCTGGATGTTGGAACGGGCAGTCACGAACTTGCCGTTCATCACGAAACCAGTACCCACAACGAGGCTGCTGGCAGCGATACCAGGATCATACGAGTTGCCGTCGCGCTCCAGCGAGATGCGCTTCACCTTCATGGTGTAGATGTCGTTGTAATAGCTGGCAATATCCTCGGAAGCACCGTCGGCAGCGGCTGTGGTCACAGTCTCCTCGGATGCGGTCTGGTTAGAAGTGGTCTCCTCGGTCGTGGTCGTAGTCGTGGTAGTGGTGGTCTCCTCTACCTCGTCATCGTCATCGAAACCGTAGTCAGCGGCCTTCTTCTTGGCACTGCTATAGTTGCTGCTGGCGGTGTTGTAAGCATAGACCACACGTGTCTTCTGCTCCTGCACCTCGGTCAGCTGAGTTTTCAGCTCTTCGTTGTCAGGATCAGAGGCCAGTTTCTCCTGAATCTGCTGCTCCAGGCTGTCCAAGCGGGATTTCTCAATACTGAGAGAATCCATCTGTGCCTGATAGGTAGCCATCTCGGCCTTCAGGGACTTATTGTCCTGCGAGAGACTGTAGTTCCAGTAGCCGAAGCCGGCGATGACAAGCACGAGCAGTGTTGCCAGTGCCCACAGAGCCTTCTTATAGGGAGCGAGGGCCTGCTGGCGGAAGAGGTTCATGCGCTCGGTGAGCTTAATGCTCGAGGTGAGTGCCTGTTTGCCCTGGGGGACAATGAAGCCCAGACGGGGACCGTTGACCGACAGCTGAATCTCGTCACCCGACTGCAGATAATAACTGCCCTGAATCGGACGACCGTTGACCAAGGTGGGGTTAGAGGCAGAAAGATGCACCAACTTCCAGTTGTCGCCGTCGCGCTCAATAGCTGCATGCTTGCGGCTGACGGTCTCGAACGACTCGTCGAAGCGCACCTGGCAAGAGGCATCACGACCCAGCTCTACCTGATCAATGATGATCTTCTGGGTTTCGCCTGCCTGGTGATACTTAGAGCTTGTCTTGTGCTCCAACATGTAGTAAGTTCTACCCGAACCATTGAAAATGGCTCCCATACCAGCTCCCACGGAGCCGGCAACTGTGCGTTTGTAATTAGTTTGTGTATCCATAAAATAAAAATTAAGGGGTTAGTAATTCTCAAATCTAATTGTTACGTCGCCGATGGACACGATGTCGCCCGGACGCAGATAATAGCCATTGCGACTCACAGGGATGGAATTGACGTATGTGCCGTTCTTCGACTCTTGCCACTGCCGCTCGTCCCTGTTCCACTGCCCGTCCCTGACAAGCCAATCGGTGAAACGTTCGGAGGACTCGATGGTGGCATGATGGCGCGATACGAAGCCATGCTCGTCGGAACGGATGACGATGCTGTTGTCCATCTGCCTGCCCAGCGTAAGCACCCGCCCACGGGTCTGCGCAATGGTCGTAAGGTTGAAACGCTCGCCATACTGCTCGCCCTGCATGACGTGCAGCTGGTAACCGCGCGTAATCTCCACGGGCTGGTATCCCCTCGGCTGCTGTATCACCGGCGCAGGGGTCTGATCCAGTGCAGGGGTCTGGCCCGGTTCAGGCCTTGGCTGCCTTGATGGCGGCAAGAGGCGCATGACCTCGTCGGCCGTCTGCAAGCGCTGCTTGAAATCAGTGACCAGACAACCCTCGACCACGCGCGTCCAGGCAGAGCTGTCGGGCACATTGCGCATCAGGTTCCTATCCCATACGCCGTCCTTGGCCTTGCGCTGATAATTGGCCAGGTCGTTGTGCGACTCTAACTGTCCGAAGGGCAGCTCGCCCGTGAGCAACTGATAGGCCAGCACACCGAACGACCAGATGTCGGTGGTAGGAAGCACCGTGGCACCGCCACGGTAGCGTCCGGCCTGTTCGGGCGGCATATAGGCGTAGGTGCCGAAAATCTGATTGGGCTTTCCCAGGATGTTTCGCTGGGTCATGCGGTGGTTGCGGTCGCCAGCGATGCCGAAGTCAGTGAGGGCGGCAATGCCGTTCGACTTGAACAGGACGTTCTCGGGCTTCAGGTCGCGATGCACCTTGCCGTTGACATGAAGAGCCTGCAGGCCGGTGAGAATCTGGCGACAGATGTCGGACATGCGCGGGTCGCGCTTGCCAAGAATGTCGGTCAGGTCACCGCCAGGGCAATACTCCATGATGATGAAGGGATTGCCCCCCACAAAACCATAGTCTAACGAGCGCACCAGACAGTCGCAGTCTATCTGACCGGTTTTGAACTCCATTTCGAAGCGGTCGACCAGACCCTGACGAATCTCTGGCGGCACCTCCCAGAGCCGCAGCAACTTGCATGCCAGCGTCCGGTCGCCATCCTTTACACGGTAGACGACACCGAAGGAACCCTCGCCCAGCGTCTTCTCGACCACATAGTGGTTGTTTATCCGCTGACCGGGCATGAAATCGCATCTATCGACGACAAGGTTTTTCACTGCTTAAAGGCTTTGGGGTATTTCTCTGTTCCTATTCCGCATCGAAGGTGAATCGCCGGTCGCCCAGCACAACCACGTCGCCCTTCTGAAGCTCCAACTTCCGGGAAACCCTGATGAAGGTTGACTGCAAGTCACTGCGGTTCTCAATGTACCACTTACCGTCCTCAAAGGTAAGGACGGCCTGTTCGCGCGAGGTAATGGTGAGATTGCCCGGCTCGGTATTGGCACGGTTCAGCACCACGTTGTCGCCCTTATAGGTCTGCTGCGTAGCCTCTGTCTGCTCGTCGTCCTCGGGTATCAGCGTGAGCGAGCACTCAGGTGTCGGCGGCTCGGGCTTCGGCACAGTGTGATGGGCAAAGCCACCCACCATCGTCTTCTGCGGTATGCGCTTTCCGCACGCAGGACAGAACACGTCGTCGGCAGTCACCGCGGCCTCGCAGAACGGGCATTTCGCCGTATCGGCGGCTGCGGCGACATTCGATTTCTTCGTCGCTGCGGCCGTGTCAGTGGCAGGCTGCGAAATGGGGGGTGTCGGTACGGACGGTTGGGCTGGGGAGGGTGCAGGCGTGGGCGGTGTGGCCACCATCTGTGCTGCCACCAGCTCCTTACCACAGGCGGGACAAGTTTCGGGATTGCCCACAATGGGGTAGCCGCATGCCGGGCACGACATTTCACCGCCACTGTTTGGCGAAGGGATGGACGGCTGAGGTGCAGGCGCAGGATCGGGCACCGGACGGTGAACGCCTGCGGCGCCAATCACCGTGGGACGCGACTGGGGCTGTGCGGGCTGGAAGCCGGCACCTACCACTGTGGGGCGCGACTGCGGCCCATCAGGCTGTGCGGGCTGGAAGCTGGCACCAACCACCGTGGGGCGCGACTGCGGCCCCTCGGGCTGTGCGGGCTGAAAGCTGGCGCCAACCACCGTGGGGCGCGAGGTATAGTCAACGGGAGCAGCCGCCTTCGGTTGAACAGCAAGCTCTGGCTGTTCATAATCTGTTGCTTGCAAGGGATGGTTGCACTTGACACACGACGTTGCACCTGGCGCATTGTCCCATCCACAATTCACACATCTCATAGCTTTATGGTTTTAGTTATTGTTGCATTATTATTTCTTGCACTTCTGCTGAATCTCGTACTTTCCCTTACCCTGAATATGGACGAAGCCCTTGCGGATTTCCGGGTCGGTGCTCTTTGCACGGATGTACGGATCGACATTGAAGGCCATCTCGGTGCTGCCCACTGCGGCAGTCTCCTCTACGGCAATGCCACCGAGCGCATCCACGGCCTTGTTCTTCAGGTTCTTGAACATGTTCTTCGACTTTACGTATTTGCGGTCAGTGGCGCGTATCCAGTCCGAGCAGCTCAGCACCACGGCATTCTTGGGTACGCCCGTAATGACAAACTGCTTGTCTTTCTTCTCGACAACGACAAATCCGGCAAAGCCCACCGTGGTATCCTCGATATGGGAAACACCCGAGGGATTATCGCTGCCATACTGGGTAACACTGAAGGCAAACTTGTTTCCATCATGGAAAACATTCACCACGGCAGTGCGTTTCTTACCCGTCATATTGTCCTCACAGGTAATCTTAATGAGCTTGTCGCCCTTTTCCAACTTCAGCCACGGATAGCTGGAAGCTGGTTCGAAACGCCAGTCGCCATCGGTATTGATGACCTTCTCATACTTCTTGTTCTGCACTGCTGGAATAAAAGTCTCTCTCCATTCATCCAGATAGCGCCCCTTGCTGCCCTTGTAGACACTGTAGTCAACTTTGTCGTACGTCTTGCCCGTCTTGCCCGAATTGGCGTTATTATTGGTCTTCGGCGGATTCTGGCACTTCTTGATCATGGCATTGCAGCGTGCCTTGTTGCTGGCACTGCCGTCGACAAACATCGACTTGTTGAAACTGGCAATGGCTGCTGCATACTGTTTGTTGTTATATTGACTGACACCTGTATTGTAAAGAGCGTCAGCACTTTGCGCGGCAACTGTTGAAGGAAGTCCGCACAAAAGAAGCAATGTCAATGCAATTCTTAAAATGGTCTTCATGTCTTCTTCAAAATTAATACACCTTAATATATATATACAAGGATATGATTATTTCAGTAAGTCTCCGATTGTCTTGGCCCTGTCCGAGAAGGGCGTTGCCATATCGGCCATTCCCAGTTCCACAGCCTCTGATGCCTTCTTCTCCAGACCTTCCTTGATGGTCGTCAGGTTGTCACGCGTCTGGGAAAGGCCATTGGCCACGCGGCTCTTCACGTCGTCTTGTGCCAGCTCATATCCGGGCAGTGTCTGTGCAGCCTTGAACGCCGCAAGTGCATCGACGAACGAAGTCTCTACTGCACCGTCATCGGTTGCAAGCCAGTTATCTTTCGTCCGGGAATTAAGCACCTCCAGACCCTTATTGAGCAAGCCCTGGGCCTCGTCGATCTTCTGAATCAACTCTGCCGTCTGTGCAGCCACCTGTTCTACCGAAGGCTCGTTGCTGGTTTCTGCTGCCTTCTCATTGCCGCCACCACCGCTACCCAAGGCACCGATGACCAATATCAGCAAGACTACCGCCACAACGGCAATGCCAGCCCACAAGCCCAACTTTTTCTTCTTCTGCTGTTCCTGCCGCTTACGGATTTCCTCCTGACGACGGCGCTCTTCTTCCTGACGGCGAAATTCCTCTTCCTGTCGGCGACGCTCTTCCTCCTGACGGCGGCGCTCTTCCTCCTCCCGGCGAAGGCGCTCTTCCTCCTCCTTCTTGCGCTGCTGCTCGGCATCGTTACCAGACGCATTCTGAGGCAGGTCAGGGGTGATGTCCATCCCGTGCATTTTCTTGAAGGTAATCTCTTCAATCTTGCGGGCCGACGGCCTATCCCAAGTTTCCTTGGCCATGCACCAGTAAATGAGTTCCTTCAGCTGGTCAGAGAAATTCTCCTCGATGATGGGAATCTGAGCTCCATTGAGCTGCATCACGCCTCCATGGTTTCCGAAAGGTGGATAGCCACCCGTCATCAGCTCGTACATCATGGCACCGAGCGACCACACATCGCTGGCCATCAAGGGCTTAGGTTTGGCACTGAAGCGTTCGGGAGCCATATAGGCCATCGTGCCGCTGGCGGCTTTCACGTTCTGAACGGTGGCCATCGTAGTCCTGACCTTCGTGCTGATGCCGAAGTCGGTAATCATGAATGCCCCCTCGTCGTTGATAAGGATATTGTCGGGCTTGATGTCTTGATGAATCAGTGGCGGTGTCTTGTCGTGCATATATGCCAGACCGGCAGCAACGTCGTGCAGCATGCTCCAGCACTCGTCCTCGGTGATGAGCACCTCGCCCGAAGTTCCGGCAAGGTATTTCGAAGCAGACCCGTTCTTGCAGAGCGGCATAATGAGATAAGGCATGCCGTCCCAGCTGTCAAAGTAGGTGGGATGCAGGAGATTGGTGTGGTTCAGGTCGAACACCAACGCAAATTCCTGTCTGAATATTTCAAGGCCGTCATCATCGAGTTTGGCTGTTGCAGCATAGATTTTCACGGCGACTTGCACACGTGCTTTTGTATCAAGCGCAAGCCAGACTTCGGAGAATCCTCCGGAGCCTAACCGCCGTATCAACTCATATTTTCCGGCAAATAGTAGTCCCTCGTTTAACATGTATAGTAGATTTTGTCTCCAAAATTACTTTTTTTTTTTTAATTAGCATTAGTTGTCTCTATCTTTTAACATTCTTTACTATTTACATGATACATTGTAGCTATTTACGCGCCTTCTGTAAGGAATTTACGGTCAAATTCCCTGTGGGGCCACAAGTCGTATAACCTAAATCAAGAAGGAAGGGCTTTTTCATGATTCTTACACTCATTTGGCTTTTATGCCATTGTTTTTTCGTATTTTTGCAACCGTTTTTCAATAGGTATATAATCAGATAGTACAAAAGAAAAGATGAAGAAGACTCCAGATTTCAAGCCGAAGCTGATATCGGCACTCAAGAACTACAACCGACAGACCCTAACAGCCGACGTGATGTCGGGCATCATCGTAGGCATCGTTGCCCTTCCCCTTGCCATTGCTTTCGGCATTGCATCGGGCGTCACACCCGAGAAAGGCATCGTCACCGCCATTGTGGCAGGACTGGCCATCAGCCTGCTTGGTGGCAGCCGTGTGCAGATAGGCGGCCCTACCGGTGCATTCATCGTCATCGTGGCTGGCATCATACAGCAGTACGGCATTCAGGGCCTTACCATCGCTACGCTCATGGCAGGCGTTTTTCTCATTGGCTTTGGCCTGCTACGCTTAGGCACCATCATCAAGTATATCCCCTACCCCATCATTGTGGGCTTCACCAGCGGTATCGCAGTGACCATCTTCACCACGCAGGTGAAGGACTTGCTGGGCATGCAGATGGATACGGTACCGGGCGACTTCATTGAGAAGTGGATAGCCTACGCCCACCATCTGTCACAGGCAGACCTTTGGAGCACAGCCATAGGCCTTTGCAGCGTGGCCATCATAGCCGTGACGCCTAAGCTGAGCCGCCGGGTGCCCGGATCGCTCATTGCCATTATCATCATGACCGTTGCGGCACTGCTGCTACGACAATATGCCGGCGTGACGACCATCGAGACCATCGGCGACCGGTTCTGTATCTCCTCACAGCTGCCCTCTGCCGTCGTGCCGGAGCTGTCGTGGCAGACAATCAAGGGCTTGGTTGCTCCGGCCATGACCATTGCCGTGCTCGGAGCCATCGAGAGCCTGCTCTCGGCCACCGTTGCCGACGGTGTCATTGGCGATCATCACAACTCCAACACCGAACTCATCGGACAGGGCGTGGCCAACATCCTGTCGCCTCTCTTCGGCGGTATCCCCGCCACGGGTGCCATCGCCCGCACCATGACCAACATCAACAACGGCGGACGCACCCCCATCGCCGGCATCATCCACGCCATTGTTCTGCTCATCATCTTCCTGCTGCTCATGCCGCTGGCCAGCTACATTCCCATGGCCTGTCTCGCTGGCGTGCTCGTTGTCGTGAGCTATGGCATGAGCGGATGGCGCTCGTTCATGGCACTGACACGCAACCCGAAGAGCGACGTCACCGTTCTGGTAGTCACCTTCCTGCTCACCATCCTCTTCGACCTCACCGTGGCCATCGAGGTGGGTCTGCTCTGCGCCTGCCTGCTCTTCATGAAGCGCATGTCGGAGACCACCGATGTCAAGGCTGTCTACGACGAGATTGACCTGAACGAAGATGCAGACATGGAGGCAGGCAACCTGGAACACCTCTCCATACCGAAGGGCGTTGAGGTCTACGAGATCAACGGTCCTTACTTCTTCGGCGCCGGCAACCGCTTTGAGGACATCATGGGCCGCTACGGACAGCGCCCCAAGGTGCGCATTATCCGCATGCGTAAGGTGCCCTTCATCGACTCTACGGGACTGCACAACCTGGAGAACCTCTGCCTGATGAGCCAGCGCGAGGGCATCACCATCGTACTCTCAGGCGTCGTCCCCAAGGTTGAAGAAGTGCTGCGCCGCAACCATTTCGACCAACTGCTTGGTTCAGAGAACATCTGCAACCACATAGACCTGGCCCTCAGCAGGGCAGCCGAACTCACGAAGGCTTAAAGAACCGCATACAGAAAGAGCCGGACAGTGCCATGCAATCCATGACGCTGTCCGGCTCTTTCGCTTCTTAGATGGGCTTACTTCCGGATGAACAATTTCCGCTTGCCAGAGATATGAAGGCCACTGCGAGGCTGGCTGACGCGCCGTCCTTGCAAATCGTAGACCGTGGCAGCATCACGGCCGGAAACCATCTCTGAGCGGATACCGTCGGCATCGACCACCGTCAGCACACCAGGCACATAGACCAGGCTGTAATTCCGGGCCTCGCCGCCACTCACCTCGATGGCATACTCTCCTGCAGGACTGTCGGCCGTGGCCAGACAGGATACAACAGGACGGCTGACGAACACCGTGTCGGTCTCGCGGTTGCGAAATCCCTTGTATGTCAATTCAAATTCCGGATTCTGCTCGCCCACCCTTCGCTGGCAGTCCTTTGCCGTCACGGTGAGCTGGGCCTTCTCAATGACCAGCGTACCGTTCTGGCACACCAGTCCCGGCACCGTGATGGTACCCGGCGTCACGACAATGACATAGGTACCCACGGGCGTCTTCGGCTCAGAGATGGCATCGCAGATGTAGGCCGGCGTGCCGTTTACCGGGGCTCCCGTCACCGAGAGCTCAACAGCAGCTACCGAGCGGCCATACATGCGCGTGGCCTGAGCGGTGACTACCGGGATGCCCGTGTACTCAAGAATCGTACTCTTGGCACTCCACGTAGCGTCGGCCTTGTAGGTTTCGACCATATTGGCAGGCACGAAGAGCGTGCTCTTGGCACCTATGCCACTATATCCGGCAGGCACCATCTGACGGTCGTTGAGCAGCACCACATAGCGCAACACGCCACAGTTGCTGAAGGCGTAATCGCCGAGTTTCTCCACGGTGGCAGGAATAATGATATACTGCATGGCCGTTGCTCCGCGGAAAGCATTGTCGGGAATCTCGGTCAGAGACGTGAAATAGCGCAGCTCGCCAAACTCCTTCAAAGTGGTGACACCGCGGAACACTTCACCGATGTCTTTCACCTCGGCAGCCTCTTCCCAACTGAGTTCACCGTCGTTGTCGGTGTCCCAGTTCATCAGGCACAGGGAACGTGCCTTGTCATCGGCAAAGGTAATAAGATGCAGTTTCTGACGGACTGAAAGCAAAGCACTGCGCATGTCGGCTATCGTACTGGCTGCATTGTCATAGACGCCCTGCTCGTCGCTCACGTCGATATTGCGTTCAGTGGCCGTGGCAATCATCTCCCTCAGCGATGCCGTCAGCTCATTCAGCTCCTCTGATGCCTTCAGGTCTTCTTCTTTGATAAACACCCACTGGCTCTGCACGCCCGTACCGGTCACATCCCAGTAGAGTCCATAGGTAGGACTGGTGTAGTAGCTGCTGTGCGACTCATCCACGCCGAGATACTCGCCACGGGCATAATCGGCATCGGTCACAGGCACCTGGAAGGTATAAACGCCAGGGGCCACGGAGTCGAGCTTCCAGTAGGCCTTTGCGGTGATGTTGCCGTCGCCGAAGCAGGCCTTGATGCCGCTGCCCACCTTACTGTCGGTGTTCGTGCGGAACACGGCCTTGCCCGACGATGATGATACAAGGGCATAAACGCCTTCAGGCATGCTGTTGAGGTGCTTCAGCTGATAGAGCTGTCCCCCTGCCGAGACGACTGACTGCGTACCGTAGGCTTCACCCAGGGTGATCATCTTGCGGGTGCCCACATTCATGAGATAGCCGGGCTGGTCGGCCGCGATGTACGATGTCTTCGGCAGTTCGTATCCACGAACCTCAACAATGGTGCCGAACGATTTCCACACCGGAGCGGCTTCGAACAAGGCCTTCGAGCCAAACGGCACCTTGAGCGTACAGACGGACAGGTTCAGACCCTTGAAGGCCGTGGCATCGACATTAATGGTCGATGGATCGACATTGTCAATGGTCACCGTACGCAATGCCGAACAGCCCTCGAAACAGTTCGCACCGATCAGACTGACAAAGCGCGGGATATTGATGGATGCGAGCTTCTTGCAGTTGCGGAATGCCCGGTAGTAGATGTGCACGATGCCATCGGGTAGCACGACCGACTGCAGATTCGTACAGCCGTCGAACGTGTTACCATAGATGCTGGGAGCACTGGTGAAATAGCGCAGCTCGTCGAAGCTGACAAGCGTCGTGCTGTTCTGGAACGAGAGGTCGAAGTCGTTGGCCTGCGAAGCCTCGGTGTAGCTCAGTTCGCCATCGGTATTGATGTCCCACCGGTTCACGCAGCGGGCACGGACGGTCTCATCGGCAAAGCTCATCAGTCCCAGGCTCTTGCGCAGTTGCCGCTGTGCCTGCAGCACATCGTCGAGCGTACTTTCCATGTTGTCGTAGACGGCCTGTGCATAGTCCACCTTCATCTTGCGCTTAGTAGCCATATCGATCAATGAGGCAAGCGTCTCAGCCTCCTGATACAATCGAGCTGTCTGCTCGTCGTAGAGCACGAACTGCCACTGGCAACCTGACGGATGATCGGCATACGACACATCGGAATACACGCCATACGTAGGCGAGGCGGCCTGGCTCTCGTGGTCGGTCTGCACACCCCAGAACTTACCTTCGGCATAGGTGGGGTCTGTCTCTGGTATCTGGAATGTATAGACGTTGTTGCCTATCGGCTGGATACTCCACCGGCTGTTGGTCGTCATGCTGCCACCGTCGACGAAGGTTGCCATCACGCCATTACCCACATTGCCGTCGGTCGACGTGCGGAAGAGATACCTGCCGCTCTTGCCCGTATCCTCGGAGGTGAGATAGTAAATGCCCTCGGGCATAGAGGATGTGTGGTTCACCTGGAAGCGCATGGGACTGTCACCCACTACGGCCTGTGTTCCGTAGGCCTCACCCTTGGTTAGGTAGGAGCCCTTTCCCACATTATATATATAATACTTCTTGCCAGCCTCAAGGGGCACAAAGGCGCCACCCGACAGCTCGCGCTTCTCTACAATTCGCCCGAACAGGCCCCACTGAGCATCGCCCTGATAATAGGACTTCGTGCCTTGCATCACGTTCAGCGTTGCCGCAGAGAGATCGGTGCTGCCAAACACAGCCGTTCCAAGCTCCACTGCCTCAGGATGATAGGTCTTCAACGTGAAGGACGCCAATGAACGGCAGCCCTCAAAGGCTGCATCGCCAATAGCGGTCACGCCGATGGGCAGGTCAATCGCAGTCACCGCAGCACAGTCCTTGAACGTCTGTGCCGCAATGGCCTGAATGCCATCGGGCAAGATGAAATTCGACAGCTGGCTGCAACCGCTGAAGGCTTCGGCTCCGATCGTGGTGAGATTGTCGGGGAATATCATCTTCTGCATCTTCGCACAGCCCTTGAACGCCCGGTCGCCAATATGCTTCACCCCCTTGGGCAGACGCACACTGAGAAGCTGCGAGCAGCCGCTGAAGGCATCGTCGGGAATCGACTCCAGACTGGTGAAGTAATACAGCTCGCCAAACTTCTTGATACTTTCCTGTCCGCTGAATGCCTTGCCAATGTCCTTCACGCTGGCAGCTTCCGAGTAGGTCAGCTTGCCGTCGCCATCGGCATCCCAGTTCTGCAGACAAATCTGCTTCAGTGTGTTGTCGGAGAAAGTCATGGGCTTCTCGCCGTAGTTCTCCGGCTCAATGCCGATGATAATCTCGCGGTAGTCATTATAGCCGTCGTTACTGCCGCCAATGCCCTGCTGACCGGGGGTCAGGTTGGTCAGATAGTAATAGCCGTCGGCCGTGCCGCCCCAGCCCCAGTTGATGTGATACCGCAGGTTGCCGTCATAGCCGTCGCACACAAAGGCATGGCCACCTCCCGAATTAGAGCCGCTGATATAGATGGGCCTTCCGGCTGCCATCTCTGCATAGATAATGCGGTCCCACTCCGTGTCGCTGGACACGTCGGCATAGCTGACATAGCGCACCGACGAACCATAGCCGAAATAAGCCTTCAGAGCGGTATAGACATTATAGGACTGCGCTCCCGACGACGAGTTGGTGTAGTCCATGTTCACCGACACGCCGCAATAGTGCATCAGATCGGCCACTGCCATCTTCTGTTTCTCGGTGGCACTGCCGTAGCTGTCCTTCATATTGTCCCAGTCGATGGGCGAACCCGCAGGAATGCCATCGACCTTCAGCCTTCCGTAGGTGGGATGCTCTGTCCAGGTTGTGTAGGCGGGCATGTCAGCCTGCGTCTCCGTCACGGACTTCTCGCGGTTGTAGTAGAGAATCTGTGCCATGGCCGTAGCCACACAACCCGTTACTGACAGTCCCAGATTGAAGTAGTTCGGACATGCCAGATTGTAGGGATTGCCCTGGTTCCAGGTACTCTTCATGAGCTGAGCCACCTTGTCGTGGGTAGGCACCGCATCCCTGACAATGATGCTCTCATCCTGCTGCAGCTGTCCTATCTGCAAAGCATAATCATCAAGCCATTCACGCATGTTCGGTGGCAGCTGGTCGTAGTCGAAGTCGCCCTTGTCACAATAGCCCAGCACGTCTATCGTACGGTCGTCGCCCGAGATGATGACAAAGCCCTCGCCCTGGCCTTTGTTGAAAACATAGTACTGTTCGGTTGAAGGCACGCTTGCCGCAAAACGCCGCGGTGCCAGCTTGCGGGCGTTGGTCACAGCCTCTAAGCGCCTGACGTCGCCCCGCTTTTGCATGAAGGCCTTGGCACGAGACAACGCCTGCTCGCGACTAATTGCTTTTGCACCTGACTCTGCCGGGCATCCCACAAGGCACACCACCAGCAGCACAACGGCAACGGCTGCCTGCTGAAGAAACAGGCGCAGCAAACCGCTTGTAAATCTGTTCAATATCATCTTTGTCATTGTTTGGTTAGTAAATAGGCGACAAAGTTACGAAAAAACAAAGGAAAAGCCAAATAAATTTGAGCTTTTCTGAGTGCTAAGGACTCGAAACTTGTTTCGCTTGGCTCGTCTAAGAACTTCGGCGAAGCCAAAGTTACGAAAAAAGCGGGAATTGCAAAAGGAAAACGATGGAAAAGACTTGCCACATTCAACTTTTTTATTTACTTTTGCACTTCGAATACTGCAAGAACAAGTATCTTCCAAGCCATTCCTGCACCATGCAACAGCTTTTAGAACTATACCGCCAGTGGAGCGGACACAACCCTGCGAGCACTGAAGCCCTGCCCGGAGCAGGCAGCAACCGCGCCTACTACCGGCTGAGCGACACCCAGGGCAGCAGCGTCATCGGCGTCGTAGGCACCAGCCGCGACGAGAACCACGCCTTCATCTATCTGTCACAACACTTCACCAAGCGCAAGCTGCCCGTACCACAGGTGCTGGCCGTGAGCAACGACGAGCTGCGCTATCTGCAAACCGACCTCGGAACCATATCGCTGTTCGATGCCATCAGGGGCGGACGTGAAGCCGGAGGACGATATACCCTGGCCGAACAGGAACTGCTGAAACGCACCATCCGCGAGCTGCCTAACATCCAGATTAGGGGCGCCCGAGGACTGGACTTCACGCACTGCTACCCGCAGCCGTCATTCGACGCCGACAGCGTACTCTTCGACCTGAACTATTTCAAATACTGTTTTCTCAAGCCTACGGAGCTCGACTTCCACGAACTGAAGCTCGAAGCCGACTTCAGGCTAATGGCGAAGGACCTGACTGCCAGCGATGACACGCAGTGTTTCCTCTACCGCGACTTCCAGGCACGCAACGTCATGCTTAGCGTCCCCTTGGAGGGCGACGGCGAGCGCCATCCCTTCTTCATCGACTTCCAGGGCGGTCGCCGCGGTCCTTACTATTACGACCTGGCCTCTTTCCTTTGGCAGGCCTCTGCCCGCTACCCACACAAACTGCGCCGCGAGCTGGTCTACGAATACTACAACGCCCTGAAGAACTATACCGAAGTGCCCACACCACACCACTTCGTGGCGCGGCTCTCGCTCTTTGTACTCTTCCGCACACTGCAGGTGCTGGGTGCCTACGGGTTCCGCGGCTATTTCGAGCGCAAGCAGCACTTCATCGACTCCATTCCTCCTGCCATGCAGAACCTGCGCGAACTGCTCGAATCGACCAAGTTCCCCTACCCCTACCTCACTGACTTGCTTCGCCGGCTCACGCAGTTGCCGCAGTTCCTGCACATTGAGACCACGGCCACCCGCACCGACGGCTATCGCATTACGGAGAGCAACCCCTACAAGCCTCATCCCCAGGACGGTCCCGCCACCTTCTCGAAATACGACGGCAAGGGCCCGCTGGTGGTCAAGGTGTACAGCTTCTCCTACCGCAATGGCATCCCAGAGGACGAGAGCGGCAATGGCGGCGGATACGTCTTCGACTGCCGCAGCACCCACAACCCCGGACGCTACGAGCCCTACAAAAAGCTCACGGGACTCGACGAACCCGTGATTCGTTTCCTAGAGGACGACGGCGAGATTCTCACCTTCCTTGATTCCGTCTATCGACTTGCCGACGCCCATGTGCGCCGCTACATCCAGCGCGGCTTCACCTCGCTCATGTTCTCCTTCGGCTGCACCGGCGGCCAGCACCGCTCCGTCTACAGTGCGCAGCACCTGGCTCAGCACATCCATGAGAAGTTCGGCATCGAAGTGCGTATCTGCCACCGCGAACAGGGCATTGAGGAAACGCTGAAGGCATCTTCGTTATAAGCATCGTTTCACACAGACGCAACAACAGCTGACGCAACAACAGCTGACGCCACAAAAAGAATCCCCCGCCACTGCCTTTAGACGGCAAGTGACGGGGGATTCCGATTATTGTTTGCTTGATTGATTACTCAGCCTTGGGCTCTTCTGCCTTCTTGGCACGGGGCTTGCGGGGAGCGGCCGCCTTCTTGGCACGGGGTGCCTTCTCTGCGACAGCGGGCTCCAGTTTCTCGAGCTTTGCCTTCAGACGGGTAATCTCCTTGTCCTTCATCTCAATCTCATCGCCCTGATTGCGGATGGTGGTGAGCAGCGAGTTGAGTTCCTCATTGTCAATCTCCTCAGGATAGAGGGCATTGACCCTGTTGATGAAGTCGCCCAGGATGTTCATGTAGTTGGTGAAAGCATCGAAGGGCCCACTGTAGATGCCACGGTCCAGTCCCACGTTCGAAGGCTTGGTGGTCATGAAGCGGAAGTTGTTCGAAGCCTGCAGGTAGTCCCAGTCCTGCATGATGCGCGGATCATCGGCAATGAGCAGACGGTCGGCCACGCTGTAGAGCTTGTTGAAAGCCTCACGCTGCATGGCATTACCGAGCCAGCAGCTGACGTCGCGTTCCTCGTCGACCCAACTGAGGGTGTCAGGTACGTCAAGGTTGCCCACGCTCTTGGTCTTCAGGCAAATCTCCGTAGGCGTGGAGAAGGTGATTCCCCTCTGCTTAGCCTGTGCGGGCAGTGCACGCAGGAAGTCCAGGATGTTGCTGCTGAGGGGCTGGGCGATGCCAAGTGCCGACAGTTCCATGAAGATGTTGACGATCTGCTCTTCCTCGGGCAGACGGGCAATGCGCTCAATATAGGCATCGGCAAAGAGAGGATAGCCCTCCCACTCTGCATTGTTGAAGCGCAGCGAGATATCATCAGAGAACTCCACGTCGCGCAGCAGCAACTTCAGGTTAGGAGCCATGTTGCAGTTGTAGACATAGTGGGGCGACTTCCAACCGAGCACGTGCTTGGCACCCTCGGTGAGCATACCCTTGAATCCCAGAGCGGCAATCTGTGCGCCGATGTCATCGCTATAGATGAGCGAAGAGTTGCGGGCCACCTTAGGCTCCTGTCCAAAGTATTCCTTGATTTTCTGCACCTGCTTGCGCATGTCGCGGGCGAAGCTCTCCTCGTTGGCCAGTGAAGAAAGGCCGTGGCTGTAAGGCTCGGCAAGGAACTCCACGCAGCCGGTCTCGTTGAGCTGCTGCAGCTTCTCGAGCACCTGCGGGGCGTGCATTTCAAGCTGCTCGATACCCGTTCCAGAAAGCGAGAATGCCACCTTGAAGTACTGGCCGTTCTCCTTGATCATCTCCTGCAGGGTGTTCAGTGCAGGCATGTAGCTGCGCTCTGCAATGTCGCTGATGCTGCGCTCGTTCTCGTAATCGTCATAGTAGTAATGATCGGTACCGATATCGAAGAAACGATAGCGCTTCAGATGAATAATCTGATGTATTTCAAAATATAAGCAAATTGTTTTCATAACTTTTAAATGAAGAATGAAGAATGAAGAATGAAGAATTTGCTTCCGCTCTTCCTGCGTTCTCTGTCTTTCATTCTGTTTTTTTATTGTTATACTTAAATTATATTATTTCTCTCCTGAAGAACTCAAATAGAAGTTGGAGCATTTAGCCACCAGCGCGGTAGCAAATTCTTCATTCTTCACTCTTCATTCTTCACTTATTTTTTATTCCTCCCAACCTAATGTCCTTCTATAGAGTGTGCGTATCCAGGTGCCAACCTTCTCCCAGGTAATCTGGTCGACCTCCTTCTTGCCTTCCTCCTTGAGGTACTGGAAGAGCGATTCGTTGGCGCAGATGCTGTAGATGGCATCGGCCAATGCGTGGATGTCCCAGTAGTCTACCTTGATGCAGTTCTCCAGAATCTCAGCGCAACCCGACTGCTTCGAGATGATCGACGGCGTGCCGCACTGCATAGCCTCCAGGGGCGATATGCCGAAGGGCTCAGACACCGACGGCATGACATAGACATCGGATGCCTTCAGGCACTCGTAGACCTGCTTGCCGCGCATGAAGCCCGGGAAGTGGAAGCGGTCGGCAATGCCACGCTCAGCTGCCAGGTAGATCATGGCATCCATCATGTCGCCCGAACCGGCCATGCAGAAGCGCACGTTGCGTGTACGGTGCAGCACCATGTTGGCAGCCTCGACGAAATACTCGGGGCCTTTCTGCATGGTAATACGTCCGAGGAAGGTGACCACCTTCTCCTTGCCGGTATGGTCGGGACGCGGAATGTCCTGATACTCCTGCTTCAGCGGATAAACGGCGTTATGCACGGTGTAGCACTTGCGCGGGTCCTGATGATACTGGTTGATCACCGTCTGACGAGTCAGCTCGGAGACGCACATGATGCAGTCGGCATGGTCCATACCGTTCTTCTCGATGGAGTAGACGGTGGGGTTCACCTTGCCGCGCGAGCGGTCGAAGTCGGTGGCATGCACATGTATGCACAGCGGTTTGCCGCTGACCTGCTTGGCATGGATGCCGGCAGGGAATGTCAGCCAGTCGTGGGCATGTATAATGTCAAACTCTTCGGTGCGGGCCACGACGCCGGCAATAATCGAATAGTTGTTGATTTCCTCGTGCAGGTTCTCCGGATAGCCACCGGCAAACTCCATGGCACCGAGGTCGTTGACATTCATGTAGTTGAAGTCGGCATAGATATGGTCGCGCAACTTGTAGTAGTAGTCGGGATCCATGATGTTGCCCACACGGTTCTTCACATAGTCGTAGTCTACATCGCGCCAGGCAATAGGCACGGCATTCATAGCCACGATGCGACAGGCATGCTGGCTCTCGTCGCCGAAGGGATGCGGCAGGCAGAGCACAGTCTCTATATCTCCCTGGGCCTTCAGGCCTTCAGAGATTCCGTAATTTGCAGTGGCGAGTCCACCAAACACATGAGGAGGATACTCCCATCCAAACATTAGTACTTTCATCCTTGTATAGGTTTTAAGGTTTTAAGACAACCTATTTCTGATACGAATATTTCTCCAACAACTTCATGGTGCGCAGAATCTCGGCCACGTTCATGGCGAAAGCCATGGCACCGCGTCCATGGAAGGGCGGGTTGCCGTCGAACAGCTCTGAGATGGTGCCCACAGCATGGTAGTCAATCTCGTCCTCATAGCCCACCATCTGACGCTCGATGAACGAGAGGCGGGTGCGTTTATACAGCTTCAGGCAAGCCTCCATGTAGAAGCCTCCCAGCCACGGCCAAGCCGTTCCCTGATGATAGGCATAGTCACGCTGCGTCTGCGGTCCCACATACATGGGGTTGTAGCCACCACTCTTAGGCGACAGCGAGCGCAGTCCCTTCGGGGTGAGCAGCTCGCGCGTACATATATCTACTACGCTCTTCATCTGCTGCTGCGAAAGTGGCGAGTAGTCCAGTGCCACGGCGAAGATCATGTTCGGACGAACCGACCAGTCCATCATATTGCCGTCGACATAGTCGAGCAGATAGCCATATTCGTTGACAAAAGTTTCGACGAACGACTTCTTGGTCTTCAGGGCCAGTTCCTCCAGATGCTGCTGTGCCTCGGTGAATCCGTTGTCCTGTGCCAGCGAAGCGCAGAACTTCAGGGCATTGTACCACAGGGCGTTGAACTCCACGATATAGCCCGAACGGGGCACCACCGGACGCCCGTTGGCCGTTGAATTCATCCAGGTGACGGCCTTGTCGCGGCCATTGGAGTAGAGCAATCCATTGTCGTCGAGGCGCAGGTTGGGATGTCCGCCCTCCTCAATATATTTCACGATGTCGCTCACGAGCTTGGCATAGCGCTGATGACAGGCATCGCGCCCGGCATACTTGGCATACTGCTGCACGGCCCACACGGCCCAGAGGGGCACGTCGGGCTGCTCCATCTCATAAATTTGCACAGAGAGGGGCTTTCCTTCCATCATCTCGCGCAGTCCTTTCTCGGCGGTCTTCATCACCAGTTCGAAGTAGTCCTGCTCGTCAATGCAGAGCGTCAGTCCAGGAAGTGCAATAAACGTGTCGCGGGCACGGCATTTGTACCAGGGATAGCCGGCAAGCAGGTAGCGGTCATCGTTGGGCTTGCGGTTGTGGAACTGGTGGGCTGCCGTGACTAAGCAGTGATAGAAATTATCACGCGGCGTGCGCAGGGAGATCTCCGTGTCGAAGAGCTTCTTCAGCGTCGACGTCTTGATGGCCGACGTCGAGGCAGCGAAGACTATAGACTCACCCTTCTTGATGGGCATCTCGAAGTAGCCGGGCACGTAGAGGTCCTCGTTCGAGAAGTAGCCACGCTCCTGTTCCTTGGGATACTCCATGCCACGATACCAGTCGGGCTGGAACACGAACTCGTTCTTCTTTGAGAACTGCATGTAGAGGTCGGGATAACCCGCATACATGCAAGTCTTGATACCATTGTCCACTTCATGATACTCGCGGCTGGCCACCGAGTTCTCGTGTGTCAGTGCCCTGACGGAACGGAAGGCCAGGAACGGGCGGAAGCGCAACGTCGTGGCCGAATGTGCATCGACCAGCGTGTAGCGGATCAGGATACGATCCTCGTAGGCCTGGAAGATGGTTTCCTTCTTCAGGATGACACCGCCCACGCGATAGGTGGTCGTTGGCACCAGGCTACAGTCAAACTCTCGAATGTACTTGTGTCCCTTCGGACTGAAATTGTTGCCCTGATACTTGTGGAGTCCCAGGTTGAATTCTGCCCCGTGCTGAATCACCGTGCAGTCGAACGACGACAAGAGCACATGGTTCTCGTCGTCAAGCTCAGGCACAGGTACGACCAGCAGTCCGTGGTACTTGCGCGTATTGCAGTCGACAAGCGTCGACGAGCTGTAGGCGCCAGAGCGGTTAGTACGGAGCAATTCGCGGCGTAGTGACTCCTCAAGATTCGTCATCACGGCTTTCTCAAATCGCAAATAACTCATAGTTGCTTCTTAAGGTTTTTATCGTTATAAATCTACTGTTTTAGGATTTTCTTTCCAAAAGTAAGCATTTTTTGTGGTACCACAAAATAAATGACTATATTTTTTAAAAAAAAGGGGCAAAAAACAAGTTTTCCATCGTTTATGCTCCCCTTTTGATGATTATTTTGCTAAAAAGACATGCACAGTCAATCCGGAATGAGGAAATTGATGACTTCCTGTTCCACCTCGATGCGATAGCTGCCCACGGGCGTTTTCATCAGACGCCCGTCGATGCCCACCATCGCCTTGCGTGCTTCCTCGACCACCACCTCACGGGTGCGATAGGGATGCACGCTGTGATGGTTCAGGAACCTTCCCGTGACAAGCAGCCACAGCCCCTCGACTATTTGCACCACCTGCGGTGTATAAACCACCGACACGTCGAGCAGTCCGTTGTAGGGCACGGCACTGGGAGTCTGGCCGTAGCCGGGTCCGTTGCCTATGCATACGGTCATCACGTTGCGGTCTATGGTGTCGGAATTAATCCTGATGCGCATCTTGTACTCCATGCGGTGGAAAAGCATGACCACCAACGACGAGAGAAACGACAGGGTGCGCGACCCGAACAGGCGGCGTGTCTGCCGCCGCAGGTTCATGATATCGGCCGTCATGCCAATGTTGATGCAGTTCAGAAAGTAGCGATGGCATTTCTCCTGCTGCTTGTTCGTATAGCGTATGCAGCCCAGGTCTATCTTGCGTACGCGCCGCTTCAGCAACCAATCGATGGTCTGAGCGTCCTGATCCTCGTCGAAGTCGAAGAAACGGGCAAAATCATTCATTACGCCATTGGGAATGACTCCGAGCACAATCTCGTCCCTTACGCGCTTTTCCTCCTGCATCAGGCAGTTCACCGCATCGTTCAGGGCTGAGTCGCCCCCCATGATGATGATAGTCTTATAGCCATTCGACACGAGCATCTTCACGAGCCGGTCCACGCTGTCGGCATTCTCGCTCTGCACCATGTCGTAGGCCACGCCCTTCGCGTCAAGTATCTGCCGCACGCGTTCCCATCGCTTGCGCTTATTGGTCATTCCGTTCTTCGGGCAATACAATATGCCCCATCGTGTTGTCTCTACTGCCATAGCATTTTTGCTTTCCGAGTGTTCCAAATCGCCGTTCACGGCAATTTCGGGGTCAAAGTTACGAAAAAGCGGGCGAACCGCCAAACGATTCGCCCGGAATTTATCGCATAGTCCAAAAAGACGTTACTAAGTATTTGGACAATGACTGCGAAGAAAGTCTGCCACGAAGTCGAAATCTTCTGCCGGCACGTAAGCATGGAGGCTATCCAGTCCGAGGCTTACCTTAATGTGACCAAGGGCTCGGCGGGGCTTGATGCTGACGATGCGCTTCAGCGGCATGGTACTGGTGCTCTTGCCCGTGGCATAGACAAATCCCCAGCCTGGCATACCAGGTCGGCTGGATATAATGTCAATGAGTCCCTTGAGGCCCTTGCCGTCGGGAATCTTGGTGAGGCGGGCGGGAGTGTATTGCTCAAACAGCTGCTTCTCGTCGAGGGTATAGCAAACCGTGAAGCGGAAACCGCGTATGAACACATAGATGATGTAGCCCACCACGGCAAGCACCAGGCCCATGAACATGAAAAGCGTCATCCGGCCAGCCGCCGTCGACAAAGTGGCACCGGCAGAAAGGCAGAACAAGGCTATAACCGCCCCGACGGCTGTAGCCCCGATAACAAGTATCTTGGTGGCATGAAGAAAGGTGGTGAGGTTGGTGAGCAAATTTACTTCACAGGCCCACCGGTATTTCCCGTCTGGACTCTGGACTACCCGGTTGGTGAACACGTCGGTGGTTTTTCCTGAACCTTTCCTCCCCATAGACTAAGCAATGCTGGCAATTGACAGGATAGCGTCGACTTTCTGCTCCATGGGCAGGGTGGCATCGATCCAATGGATGGTGAAGCCGCGTCGCTCCATGCCCCGGAACCAGGTCATCTGGCGCTTGGCAAACTGGTGTATGGCTATTTCAAGCTGGCGGAACATCTCGTCGTATGACAACTTACCAATGACATACTCCGTCAGGTACTTATACTCCAGCCCGTAGTAAATCAGGTCTTCGGCAGGAATGCCTTCATCGAGCAGGCCCCGCACCTCGTCAATCATGCCCATTCCCGCTGACGCCCCTACCCGTTGCCTTTCTTCCAGACGGGCCTTCAGTCGGCGGGTAATCTTCTCGCGGCGCAGGTCGCGGTCTATGTTCACGCCAATGATGACGGAAGGAATGGCGGGCAGCTCGCGCAGAGGTATGGGATGCTCCCTGTTGTAGACCTCAATCTCTATGGCACGAATGGCGCGTTGGCAGGAGTCCACATCCGTCGTGTTGTGCATCAGCGAACCGTTCTGCTGCTTCACGTCGCGCAGCATCTGCGTGAGTTCCTCCAGCGACTTGCCTTCCAAACGGGCACGCAAGCCGGGGTTCTGCGGCACGGGCGACAGCCTGTAGCCCTTGAGCACAGCCTCGATATACAGGCCTGTTCCTCCACAGAGTATGGGGAGCGCTCCCCTGCCCGTTATATCGTCATAGGCATCGAAGAAGTCCTGCTGGTACTGGAACAGGTTGTACTTCGTGCCCGGTTCGCAGATGTCTATCAGGTGATAGGGGATGTCAACGGGTAAACCGTTGACCACAGTGTGGTAGTCGGTCAGGTCCTTGCCGGTGCCAATGTCCATCCGACGGTACACCTGGCGCGAATCGGCCGAGATGATTTCGGCCTGCATTCCCTTTGAAATCAGATTACATGCAAGAGCCACTGCCAGAGAGGTCTTCCCGCTGGCAGTAGGTCCTAGTATGGTGATCATTTTCTTCATGCAGAGGCATTGCAGTTAATACGCAGGCACATCATGGTCAGATCATCATTCGGGTCGGCCCCGTCGCGATGCCTTTCCACTTCTGCCGCCAAGGTGTCGATGATCTGATGTGAAGTGGCAGCGTGGTTGTTGCTAACAATGGTGAGCACACGCTCTTCACCGAACTGTTCCTGACTCCGGTTCTCGGCCTCGGTGAGACCGTCGCTATAGACCAGCAGCGTGCGGTTCCTGACGTCGGGATAGGACTCACCCACAAAGTCGAGGTCTGGCCACAGGCCTATGGGAGCATTCGATTCCATGGGCAGATACACGGCCTTGCCGTCCTCGTCGCAGATGAGCGGCGGATTATGGCCGGCATTGCAGAAGTCCATCTTTCCGGTACTCAGATTCACAAGTCCAATGAACATGGTGACGAACATGCCCTGCTCGTTGTCCTCGGTCAGTGCATTGTTGGTCTTCGTCGCAATGTCGGATGGCTTCATGTGCTGCGAGGCAAGCACCCGGAACAGGCGGATGGCCTGTGCCATGAACAGGCTGGCAGGCACGCCCTTTCCGCTGACGTCGCCCAAGCAGAAGTACAATTCGTCGCCCTGCATCAGATAGCCATACAGATCGCCGCCCACCTCCCTGGCAGGAGCAATGTGGGCAAAGATGTCAACGCCTTTACGGTCGGGAAACACGTTGGGCACCATCGACATCTGTATGTCCCGGGCAATGCGCAACTCGCTTTCTATGCGCTCCTTGGCCGTGGTGGTCTCTTCCAGCTTGTCGTAGGCACCCTGCAGCTTGGCATGGGCATCCTCCAGACGCTGGTGGGCATCCTCCAGACGCTGATGGGCATGCTTAAGACGGCGAGCCGAACGGATACGAAAATAGGTAAAGATGGAAAGGAAAAAAGTGATAAGCCCCAAAGCCACGAGGGTACCGATGAAGCGCTGACGCGAAAGATCGTTCTGCTGACGGGCTATCTGAGCCTCCTTCTGGTTGGTGTTGTAGATGGTGGCCAGCTCGGCGGTGGAACTGTTCTTGTAGTCAGTAATGGCCGAGTCGAGCAAGGAAAGGATGCGCCGCCCGATTACCTCTGCCGAGTCACGCTGCCCTGCCTTGGCATTGGCCGTGTACTTGGGCAGCATATACAGCTGTATATTGTCGAGCGACAACTCCATGGCCCACTCACCCAGCGCCTGGTCCAGGAAACGGTAGTTATAGGCGGCTTCGCCATAACGTTGGGCAGCCACCAAATAGTCGTTGGCATTGATGCGGCCTGCGCCTGTCTTGGAATAGTCAGTGGTAAGGAACGCCTCGTAGGCTTTCTGTGCCTCGGCAGTCTTGCCCAGGCCCTGCTGAGCCACGGCACGCATAATCTCTATGCGGCCCTGATACTCGTCAAAGTATTCCGTACGGGCATCGGGCTTCTGCATATATTTCCCCAACAGCATCTCCGTGCGGTCAATCCAGTAGATGGACTCGGCGTAGCGCCGCATATTGATATAGGCCATACTGGTATAGACCGTACCGATAACGGCTTCCTGAAAACCGCGGCCGGTGGGATCCGACTGCCAGCGATTGGCGTAATGCTCCCGTGCCGTGAGGAAGCTCTCGTTGGCCTCCTTGTCACGTCCCAGATTCAGCTGGCAGCAGCCAATGTTGTTCAGCAAGATGGCATAGTCAATGTCCGATCCTATGCCCGTCTCGTCCATCTTTGCCACAGCGGGGATGGCCACCTGCAAAGAGCCCTCGAAGTCGCCCTTCACGAGGAGCAGCTCCGACAGGCGACGGGCACACTTGTTATAGTTCAGCTGATCCTGCTCGGTCTGCACCTTGCACTCCACGGCCTTCCTGTAGCACACCTCCGCCAGCTGGTATTGCTTCTGGTGATAGTAGGCCACGCCACGCCAACGATTGGCATTAAGGGCCGTGAGCTCGCCCATCAACTCAAAGCTGTCTGCCAGTTGCAGTATCTGGTCATACTTTTTTTCGCTACCTAAGTCAAACAGCACGCTGTCAGCCTTACTTGCAAGCGACCCCTTGCTCTGCTCACCGCCACCACATGCCACGGTAAGCAGCATGATGCATATACCTGTCAGTACCTGTTTCAGTTTCTTGTTCATTCCAAGTATTCCACGGTGCTTTTTCTACGACACACCATTTGCGTGCAAAGATACGAAAATATGGGAAATGCGCAAAAAGAAAACTAATTTTTCTTTCTATATTCATAGAAAGTAGGACAATGACTGTTTCACTTGTCATTTGGAAACGCCCCTGACGGGATAGCCCACGTATTTACTCTGGCTTCCGACAACCGCCGTGTACCATTCCCTCATCTTTAATGCGTCTGCCTTGTCATTCCATCTGTTCTTGGGTGCAGTAGACAGCCAGAGATTCACGTCCTTACCAAAGTCGCGAGTCTCGCCTGCTGTTTTCCAACCTGTCGATGGAAAGAAAATCCTGTGGCCGCTGCTACCAGTGACAAGACAGCCATCCACGCCTTTGAAGGTTGTCCAAACCCTGTTGGTATGGTCTATCAGTTCTTCGGCATCCTCTGCCGACGGCATACGCTGCTCTCCATGATAGGTCAAAGAAGCTACGTCATACTGGGTACCACTGATATTCTCACCTATATTCAAGCAGGAGTAATCCGTACTTTCCTTGTCGGCATACGCATAGCTACTCCAAGTGTAGGGCGGCGTTTCCAACGCGTCGCCCCATGCATAGTAGCCTCCGCACTGTTCAGGGCCAGAAGCCGCCACATTGCAGCACGCCCAGCGGGTGCCGCTCGGCAAACCGAGGTCTATGAGATGAGGATGCTGACCGTCGGGACACAGGGCATTGCGATAGGTGACCATCGGACCGTAGTATATCTTACCGTCAAATTCCATGCCAAACCTGAAGCTGTAGGGCATGTCTGGCTCCAATAGGCTCCCGTAGTTGCAACTCAGGTTGCCTTCCTTGTCTATGAGCACGGCATAGGTGTACGTCTTCACGCCGTCGTCGCTGGGAATGAAGGGAGCATCACCCTCGTGTACATAGAGAACGAACTCCACCTGAACCTTTTTCTTTTTCAGGTTACCGTATCCATTGACCCGTCCTCTGATAATAGGGCAACCACCCTGACTAAACTCTGTCACCTCGCTGGTTCCGATGCTGAAATAACGCCGCAGTGAATCGGACTTGTTGGACTTGGGCAAGCAAGTCAGCTGCCCCAATATGGTGTTAAAGACATAGGGTTTCTTCACCTCAGCAATAGCCTGGGCAAAGGTACTGCCGTTGAGTATCAACTCAGTGAACTTCTGTAATCTTTCCTGATTTTGGCTGTGTCCGCTTTGCGTCACGTAACCAAACAGCAAACAGTCGTTCAGCCGAGGTACTTTGGTCAGCCCATAGCTCCAGCAATAATTAGCGAAGACAATGGGCCGGTTGCCGTCCAAAGCCTTGGCCACATGGCAGGGTTCTACCCAGTACACGTTGCCAACCCAAAGCACTTTGCCTTTCACCACAGTTATAGTCATGCCCTGGTACAGGATTGAATAGTCAGTTTTCTCCTTCCCGTTTTCCTTATAAGTGAATTTCTGCAGCAAATAAGGATCGCTTGAGCTTGCCTGCACCTGAAAGGCGCCTTGAGCATCGATGGCTCCGTGAGTCTCGGTGATGATCAACAGGCCGCAGTCGCTATAGTCTTCCTGCAGGAATGAGATATCCTTGGTTTTCTCCGTCCACACCAAGTCTACGGGCGAGTCCTTTACCGTCTGTCTCAGTTTTTCGATATAGGCATCATAGTCCCACTGCCACATCGTGCATCCCTCCACATACAAGGCACGCTTCCCACTAATGATTTCCTCGTCTTCCTCTTCCGACACATCATACATCTCTATCCCCGTTACTGCCGGTTCGCCGAAGGGCCGGAGAGCCGCTGCCGAGGCATCCTGTCCGTCCTCAGAATCCTCGTTTACGAAGGCTATAGTGTATTTAACACCAGTGTCGAAGGTCACCACCATGGCATCGCGTTCAGCATTCATCCTCACACCGGCCACCCAGTCCTGTCGTTGTAGCCACTGAAAAAGGCTGTCCTGGAACACCCCTACATCCTGCCCCTGCTGCGTAAGGGCATACTGGCGTAGGGTGCCTATCTGGTAGCTCACGTTCCTGCTTTCTACCTCCACAATACTCATGCTGTCAATGGAGCTCAGGGGTATGGCATGCACACTGTCCAAGGCCGAGAACAGCGCTGTGACAAAAGCCGTGTCGGTCAAGCCGTCGGCACTGAGTTTCGAGAAACTGATGCTGTCCACATTTTTCAATGGGATTGCTACCATCGTACCATGGTGGGATACACGCAGGAATCTGACCGTGTTGCCACTGACCACCAGCAGGGTCAGAAATCCCAGAAAAAGGAGTAGAAGTCGTTTGTTCATATTCGCACGGATGTAAGGAAGATCATCAACGAGAAAGAGCCGCCCTGAGCATAAGGCCCGAGCGACTCTTCAGATTTCACATTAACAAGCTGTTAGCTCTTATTTCAGCTCAGCGAGGTACTTGATGGTGCGAACCATCTGAGAGGTGTAAGAGTTCTCATTGTCGTACCAGGCAACAACCTGAACGAGCGAGTTGCCGTCACCAATCTTGCTGACCATGGTCTGGTTGGCGTCGAAGAGCGAACCGAACTTCATGCCGATGATGTCGCTGCTGACGAGCTTCTCCTCGGTGTAGCCGAACGACTCGTTGGTGGCAGCCTTCATGGCAGCGTTGATACCCTCAACAGTCACCTCACCCTTCACAACAGCGTGCAGGATAGTGGTAGAACCAGTGGGAGTGGGAACGCGCTGGGCAGCACCGATCAGCTTGCCGTTCAGTTCGGGAATCACGAGGCCGATAGCCTTGGCAGCACCCGTAGAGTTGGGAACGATGTTCTGAGCACCGGCACGAGCACGCTGCACGTCGCCCTTGCGCTGAGGACCGTCGAGAATCATCTGGTCGCCAGTGTAAGCGTGAACGGTGGTCATGATACCGCTCTGGATGGGAGCGAAATCGTTCAGAGCCTTGGTCATGGGAGCCAGGCAGTTGGTGGTGCAAGAAGCAGCGCTGATCACGGTGTCAGCGGGAGTCAGCGTCTTGTGGTTCACGTTGTAGACGATGGTGGGCAGGTCGTTGCCGGCAGGAGCAGAGATGACAACCTTCTTGGCACCAGCGGTCAGGTGGGCAGAAGCCTTCTCCTTAGAGGTATAGAAGCCTGTGCACTCCAGAACAACGTCCACGTCCAGCTGGCCCCAGGGCAGCTCGGCAGCGTTGGGAATAGCATAGATGGTGATCTTCTTACCGTCAACAACGATGAAGTCCTCACCGGCCTCAACAGTGTGCTTGTTCTCACCGAACTTGCCGCAGAAACCGCCCTGAGCGGTGTCATACTTCAGCAGGTGAGCCAGCATCTTGGGGCTGGTCAGGTCGTTGATGGCGACTACTTCATAACCTTCAGCCTCGAACATCTGACGGAATGCGAGGCGACCGATACGGCCAAAGCCGTTAATAGCAACTTTTGTCATTGTCTTTACTTTTACGTTAAAAGGGTTATACTTATTCTATTAAATTATACTTTTTGGGTACTCCAAGAAAATTTTTTCTTATTTCGTGCGCAAAGTTACAAAAAAATTCCTATATTTGCACATGATTTCAGTATTAATAAAAATGAAAATTGAAAACAGAAGGCTGAAAATTGCTTAAAGTCAAGAACAGCCAACTGATATTGCAAGATGAACATTACAAATAACCATCTACACACATATTAATCACTTAAAAAGTTAAGACTATGGGATTTATTAGTGAATTCAAAGAGTTTGCCATGAAGGGCAACGTACTGGACATGGCTGTCGGTGTCATCATCGGTGGTGCATTTGGTAAGATTGTGAGCTCGCTTGTCGACGACGTGCTGATGCCGCTCGTTGGCATGGTCACTGGCAATGTTGACTTCACCAACCTGGCATTCCAGATTGGCGAGGGCGAGGGTGCCGCCGTGCTGAAGTATGGCAACTTCATCCAGAACACCGTTGACTTCCTCATTGTGGCCTTCTGCATCTTCCTCATGCTGAAGGGCATCAACAAGCTCAACCGCAAGAAGGAAGAGGCTCCCGCCGAGCCCGCTACCCCTGCCGGACCCACTCAGGAAGAACTGCTGGCCGAGATTCGCGACTTACTGAAGAAGAAGTAAGCCTTTGGCGCAGTAACAAGCAACTTGCCTCACCCTTCTGGGATGAGGCAAGTTTTTTATATATATAATAAGGTGTGGCGAAGCCGAACTAGGCAAGGCTTAGTATTCCTCTTCATCGTCGCTCCAGACGTTATTATTACGACGGGAGTAGGTCACATCGCCTTCATCGAATTCGTCTTGCGGTGAACCGCCGGTTTCCACTTTACTAAATCCACTTAATGTAGCGGACATCCGTAGCCAGAATGAATCGCTCGGTAGCAGTAGCGCCCAAATCTGTATATTCCTTCAGGTCGGTGTAGGTCTCGCCATCAACTGAGGTCTGAAGGGTGAAGGTTCCACCAGAGAAGCTATTACCCTTAATTTTGAATGACAGTTCGGTAGCCGACTTGCCAATCTTCAATACCACATTGTCGCCAGTACTATTGAACTTCAATTTAGGAGAAGAACCGTAGTCGCTGTCAAGCCCATTTTGTGTCATGCCTAATATATTCGCAATGTCGTCCCTGGGGGCAGTCGTTGTTTCTTCAGCCACGTTGGTTTCACTCCAACCTGCAAAGGTATAACCAGCAATGTCACTACGAGAAGGCAGTGTTACTTCTGTATTAGCGGATACCTAAGTCACAGAACCTCCATCGCTGAATGTGACGGTATAGGTGGGTAATGCCTCAAAGTTGATAGTTACTTCTGTGTCAGCAGTAGGAGTAACTGTAAATGTGTTGCCATCTTGAGCAACGGTTGCAGAATTGGCAGGACTTACCGTGTAAGCAGGGGATGCGTAAGTATAGCCAGTTGCCGGTGCTGCCGTAATCACATTGGGTAATTGTTACACCATCGGCTGGAGTGATAGTTGTTACACCATTTGCATAGAAATGCGCGTAGCTATTGTTTCCATAAAACTTTGTATTCGTTATGGATACATCCGTCTTTACCATCGTGTACTCCGAACCGGTGGAACTAGTACCGTTACCTTTGTAATCAATATAATTCAAGTTTCGCTTTCGCTCCGCTCGGCTTTGCCGCTTCGCTCTGCGAAGAACTTCAGTAGTTAAAAGGAGTTAGAAGGAGTTCTTGCCTTGCAAGCGACCAGAGGTCGAGCGATCGGCCTTCGGCCTTAGGAGTTAGAGTCGTTAGTTTTGGCTCGGCGCGGAGTGTTTCTGTGGAGTGCAAGTCTATTGACTTCTATCTCCTAAGCGGTCGCAGACCGCGATCGCTCGACCTCTGGTCGCTTGCAAGGCAAGAACTCCTTCTATCTCCTTCTAAATTCTAACTTGAGAAAGTTGAATCTATTATATTTCCTCTTTTCCATGCTTCCTTTCAAATTTATTTCGTATATTTGCACCGAAAGAACAATCATCAACAAATTATTACTGCTCTATGAGAACAATTCTACTCTTAATGATGGTGCTGATGCTGCCAGTGGTGGCGAGCGCCGATGATGTGAGCCAGCAGACCCAGAACACCATCGCCATTTACCAGAAGGACGGGAAGGTGGCGACGTTCAAGTTCTCGGAGAAGCCTGTGGTAACGTATGTTGGCAACGAACTGGTGCTGACGACCACTGAGACTACGGTGCAGTATCCCATCTACCTGCTCCAGAAGATGGCCTTCGACATCGACTGGAATGATCCGACGGCTGTCGAAGCAGTGAAGAAGAGCGAGGCCCGCTTCCACTTCCGCGAGGGTGCCCTCTGCATCAGCGGCGGCACCCCCGGCTCCACCGTTTCTATCTATAATCTGAAGGGAATGAAGACGGCCCAGTACCGTCTGGACAGTGACGGCAATGCTACCATCCCCTTACAGGACATGCACAAGGATGTCCATGTTGTGAAGACGGATTGTTTCACCTTTAAATTCAAGAAGCCATGATGAAAGTTGACAGTTTAAAGTTGAGAAGCGCCCTTCAGCGGTATAGTCTGCGGAGTGCGTTGCTGCTCCTTGCCGCACTCTTTGCCACGGATTCGGCAATGGCCGACGACATCAGCGCTGAGCAGGCACTACAGATAGCCAGCCAGTTTTCTGCGGGCACGCCGGTTATGCAAGCCCGTATGCGCAGGGCTCCCGCTGCCCAGACGACACCCAAACTGGCCCATTCGCTGAAGTCGCGTGTGGCTCCAGGCAAGGATAATGTCTATGTCATCAACTACGGCAACGACCAGGGCTTCGCTATCGTGGCGGGCGAAAGCGGCACCGCGAGCGAGGTGCTCGGTTTCTGCGACCACGGCTCGTTCGACTACAACAACTGCCCCGTTCAGCTGAAGGACCTGCTGGCGTACTATTCTACCGCCATCGATTCGCTGCGGCAGAATCCGGCTTTGGCCGTCAGCGAGAAAAAGAGAGTGAAGGGAGGCGGAATTACGGTCATCGGACCGTTGCTGACCACGAGATGGAACCAACATTCACCGTACAACAACCAGTGTCCTGGCGGATGTCCCACGGGATGCTATCCCACGGCCATTGCACAGGTGATGAACTACTGGAAGTGGCCGAAGGCTTCGACAGGCGAGGTCGACGGCAAGGACTTCTCCGGCCATGTCTATGACTGGGACAACATGCTGGATGACTACACCTGGTGGGACGGCTATACCGCTGAACAGGCCAATGCGGTGGCCATGCTGATGGCCGACATTGGCAAGGCATTCGGAACAGAGTATCGTCCGGATGGCAGCCCGACAGGCTTCACCGATGATCCCCTGAAGGAGAACTTCCATTACAAACTGAGCACAGGAAGCACGCCCACTGCTAAGACCGCTGCCGATTTGCAGGATGTGATGAAGGCGGAGCTGGATGAAAAACGTCCGATTCTGTACTGCGGAGGCCCCATGAAAGATCCTGAGGATTGCCATGCTCTTGTGTGCGACGGCTATACGTCGACCGGCTTCTTCCACTTCAACTTCGGCTGGGGCGGCATCTGCGACGGCTTCTACAAGCACGCCATCATGCCCTCCTATTCCGACAATGCCACCCTCATCATAGGCGTACACCCCTACGATGCCGTCATCAAGACGATAGGCGACTTCAAATACGGTCTGAACGGCAACGGCACTGCTGACATCCTGGACTACACCGCAGGAGGCTTTGGCAAGGAGAACGGCACACTGGAGATACCATCTACCGTGGACGACGAAGGCACGACATACCGTGTCTCCCGCATCTGCCAACAGGCTTTCTACCGCAAGGGACATTTCGACAAGATTATCCTGAGCGAGGATCTGGACGAGGTGGAGCCCATCTCTTTCTTCTATACCAGAATAGACACGCTGGTCCTCGGCGACCGTCTGAAGGCTGTGCCCGACCAGGCCTTTGCCTATACCGAGCTACGCCACCTGACCATCGGCGAGAATGTGCAGCGCATAGGCAAGCGGGCTTTCTACATGTGCTACCTGAACCAGGGCATCGTCTGCAAGAGTCCGGCCTTTGAGGTGGACGAAGAGGCTTTTGCCATCACCAGGCCTATGAACGGCGACTGGATTGGCCGCATCACCAAACTGGGCAGTAAGGCTTTCATGGGGGCACAGATCAACCGGAACAATGCTTGGATCGAATTCACCAACCTGGAGGAGATTGGCGACTCTGCTTTCTACAGATGTGCATTGAGTTCGGGAACACCCGTCTTCCGCCTCTACTCCAAGGTGCGCAAGATATCACCTTCGGCCTTTGAGGAGTGGCCTTCTACCTCGGTCATCTCTGTAGAAGACGACAACCCCTATTTCTCGGTCGACGACAACCATAATATATATAATAAGAACAAGACGAGTCTGCACATCGCCATCAACCCACCCTCATCAGCCAAGAGATATCCCGCCACGCTGGTTCGTCTCGAGGAAAGCTGTTTCCGGCCTACGGCCAACGAGGTGCTCATTCCGGCCACCGTGGTGGAGATGGAAGACGCCCTGAAGGACTGCAAGCAAGATTTGTACAGGGGCATCTCCTGTTTATGCGTCGTGCCGCCTGACATTGACGATGATTCCTTCCAAGAGGAGTTCCTGAAGAACAACAAGACACTGCATGTACCTTCCGGCACGGAGGATCTCTATCGCAAGGCGCCGGGCTGGCGGCACTTCTCGGAGATTGTAGGCGACAAGGAGTATGAAGCCATGCCCGACCAAGGCCGCGAGTACTATATGGTGATCAGCGCCAACGGCGAAGGGCAGCAGAGAGTGAATATCCCTGTCAGCGAAATCCGCAGCATGGAAGTGTCCGACGACGGGAAGCACCTGGTCATCAAGCGCGACGGCAAAGACGACTTCACCACGATGGTGGTCGCTATCGACAGCATCAACTGGATGCCGGGATTCGTCTATGAGAACGCCGAGGTGTTCAACCTGAACGACTCTACCCTCACGGTCGAATGTCAGAAGTGCAGCGTCTCATTCGATGCCTCCGTCATTGACGGTGACGTGCAGCTCTGCGTGCGTAATGCCGTGCTGACACCCAGTGTGATGGAGGGTGCCGCGCGCGGCATGGCCTTCGACCTGAGCCTCTCCACCGGCGAGCATGAACTCTGCGGAACGGCTCAGATCACCATCCCCTATACCGTCCACGACGGGGAGAAACTCCACGCAGCCTATTTCAACGAGAAGACGGGCAAGTGGGATCCTGTCTGCTTCACGTATGACGAGCAACAGGAGGCAGCCATCATCACCACCGATCACCTCTCCTCCTTCGTTCTCTTCGTTGTACTCTTGGAGGCAACAAGTGCGTCGAATATCCTTTTCGTGGAAATGCCTATGATATATGGCACAGACAAGGCTGCCGACATGATATCCGACTGGTTTACCAAGAGCGATCCGGAGAAGGAAGCCCTCCAGCAATTCCGCTCCGACATGGAGTTCTGGAAGGGCATCGGCATCGACGGCGGATGGAACCTACTGCAAGGTCTGGGATGCTCGTCGGACTTGGTTGACGGTGCCACAAAATTTGTGGGCCATCTGGGGACAGAGCTGGTATTCCTCGACCTCATCGCCGCTGAGATCACGGGCGACGACCTGGCCGCCAAGCAGGCCAAGCTGTCAATCATCCTCAACGTGGCTGTGGATCATCTCTCAACGGCCTTCGCCAGTTCGGCCATGAGCGCTTCGATGGGTCTCGTCGGCTTTATCGGTGTGGCGCTCAATGCACTGGGCACACAGGTGCAGCAGCGCAAGCACGACCTCTTTGACGATGCCCTACACCAGTTCTACACGCGCGGCGGCAGCAGTTGCTACCGCAGTTGCCGCGACTGGTACAACTATTTCTACCCCGCCTTCGAGAAGGGCATGAAGAAGGACAATCTTGAAGCCTTCATCCTGCAGTCCGTGAGAAAGTACAGCGACCACTTCTGGGAGCCGGCATACGCCGACGACTATGCTTTTGCCTGTGAGAAGGTTAGGGGCTTCGGCACCTATCTCTACCCGGAGAAGAAACTGCAGGAGCAGCTCTCAGAGGCATATACAGCCGAGCTGCTGAACGGCGAGCTGGTCAGCGTCTTTGCCGCCATCAGAAACAAGATCAAGGCAAAGGCCGCCGAGCGCTATGCCGCCAAGGCGCAGGAATTTGAGAATATGATGAACACGCAAGTGATTGTCCGCTTCATCGATTCCTCATGGAAGGAGGGCGAGAAGTCGAAATATGCCAACTACTGGGTGAAATTCGCCAACCTGCCCGAGGCACTTGAAAAGACAGGTGAATACAAGCGCTATATCACTGAGAAAGGACGCGCCTCCATGGCGTTCACCATGCATGCGCTCATCTCGAACAAGCTGAAATGCTCTATGATTCTGACCGACCCCGACGGCGAGGAGAAGGGTACTTTCGACTTCCAAATCCCTGATGGAAGGGGAAGAGTGGTCGTCACCATCGACCTCGAGACCGACGGCATCATGGCCGATGAAGGGGAAGCCTACAACGTGACCATGGACCCGTCGTTCGTACACGTCGATTTTGAGGAGTGGTACACGGATAGAGACGGCGAGAAGTCGAGCAACTACGATGCACCGGAAGGAATCTGGGAAAGAGAAGTTATGCCGCAATGGGGTATCTACTATGATGACTGGTATCAGGACATCAAAGATGCCTTCTACGCCAATAAGGACATCACGCCCGCCGTCACCGGCGAGATCAGTGCCGACCGCAACGGACTGGTGCTGAACGGAACCTTCGACCGTGCCACCAACACCGGCAGCGGAACCTTCAAGCTGAAGACCGGCTATCACAACACGCTGATCACCGACGACCAGCTATGGGAGAACTTCGCTTCCTGGGAGAAACAGAGAAAGATGGAGATCTACAAGGTCGTCACCGGCTCCGACGGCTACAAATATGCCGTCTATAACCTGCTCATGGAAGGCGATATTAAGCACGAGGTGGAAGGAACCTTCACCGTTGAGCTGGAAAATGGGAAGTACGTCTATGACTTCACCGGCGACGGAACCTACGAACTGAATGGCAAAGCCTACAACTCTGTTGGAAATCCGACTTATTTCTACGAGTTGGGCATCACCGTGTATGGAGATATGAGCATCGGCACCGTCAATTTGAAGCAAGAAGGCACAACGAAGATGACCTATCGCCTCAAGGTGAAAGAATAATTCCGCTACGCATCTCACTGAAAATCCCGAGAGCGACATCGTGTCGCCTCGGGATTTTTTGCTTGAGCTTTGCTCAGGTCTTCGCTCACTTAATCACGACTTGAGCTTCGCTCGAACTCGTTCACGCTCGGAAGACCTCGAATATCTTTCCTAATAACCTATTTAGAAACGAATTTTACTAATTACTCCTAATTTTATCCACGAATTTTATTAATTGATTATTCAAAGGCCACATTTGTGGCCAAAATTAAAAATAATTAGAATAATTCGTTTCTGGAGTAACAACTCAGTACCCCCTCTTTATCTGGTCGCTACGCTCAAAATTATAAGAAAATATCATCTTATTTTTTACTTATTCTGTCAATAATTTCACCTATGCTATCGCTCATTACCAGTCTTATCAAATACGATCATATCAGCCAACTGCAGGAAATAATCATTTGACCAGATATCGAGTTCCCTTTTGTCGATAATATACGGTAGGACATCAGACTTTACTGAATTGATGTCAGCTGAGGACAGTCGCTCCTTTAGTAGTTCGAAGAAGTGCTCTTTAGTGAGGTCAATGCCATTGAACTCCTTCGTTCTAATCTTGAGATGATCAAAATCCAGAGGGATACGATTGCGCACGTACCACTCGAAGTCATACCAGTCACGCCCCTTTATGCGATTACGCCACGCACGAAAAGTAAGTGCATGCATTTTGCCGGCATACAGATCAGACAGCACAAAGCAACGTGTAGATATTGTACACATCAGTGTTATCTTTCAAAAAGGCAGAGGACCATAGATATGATTGGCTATCAGTTCCTTCGACAGTTCCCTGCCTGTCTCCATACTGCTTGCCACATACATGCCCTTCTTCAGTCGCACAATCCGCCCCGCCCTCTCCAGCGCACGGGCCTTCTCATTAATATGCTTGTTGTTAGGGAAAATCGAACTTAGCACATTAACATCAAACGGAACGTTCCCTATGTCTTTAAATGGTGTCATAAGAAATAATCATTACTTTACGAATGCAAAGATAGTAATAATCCGAACAGAAAACAAACAAAATGTTGTTTTTCTGTACAGATTGTAGCATATTTAATTTTTTATTGGCTCAAATTGAGTCCTTCAGAATATAGAAAAGCTATTTTGGCAAAATCCCGAAAATAACAAAATATTATAAAAAAGGGTAAGCCTTTTTTGTAAAGACTTACCCTAATAATTTGTTATAATAAAGCTTTTCTGCCTTACTCCTCGACAGCAGCCTGCGCGGCGGCTAACGGGAACTGATTATCAGCACTTTACGGCAAATTTGGGAAACATTTGGAAAACATTATGAGCATGTACTGCACATTCTGCACCCGATTTCCTCAAAATATCCGACCATTTTTGCCACTTCGACTACTTTTCGATATTTTAATTGTTAAACACTATTGTTAGAACACAGATTGCATTACGACTTTTCAGCACG
>Ga0247611_10001278_pt1 | contig 45528 bp, 44 predicted proteins | sample 177DNAGHGhighgp2_FD_192422 | JGI IMG/M metagenome (GOLD analysis project Ga0247611, IMG submission 192422) | Sheep rumen microbial communities from Palmerston North, Manawatu-Wanganui, New Zealand - 1770 DNA GHGhigh gp2 | ecosystem: Host-associated > Mammals > Digestive system > Stomach > Rumen... | reverse complement strand
CAGCAGAACCCGCACCAGCGCAGGCAGCAAGTTTTGCTGTGCCGCGCATAAGCGAGGAGAAGCCGGAAGGCCCGAGCGTAGCGCAAGCAGCACAAACTGCTGCCGAGAAACCAGCAGAACCCGCACCAGCGCAGGCAGCAAGTTTTGCTGTGCCGCGCATAAGCGAGGAGAAGCCGGAAGGCCCGAGCGTAGCGCAAGCAGCACAAACTGCTGCCGAGAAACCAGCAGAGGCTGTCGCTGAGCAACCTGCAGAGCCCGCACCAGCGCAGGCAGCAAGTTTTGCTGTGCCGCGCATAAGCGAGGAGAAGCCGGAAGGCCCGAGCGTAGCGCAAGCAGCACAAACTGCTGCCGAGCAACCAGCAGAGCCCGCACCAGCGCAGGCAGCAAGTTTTGCTGTGCCGCGCATGAGCGAGCAAAATCCGAAGGATGCGAGCGTAGCGCAAACAGCACAAACTGCTGCCGAGAAACCAGCAGAGGCTGTCGCCGAGAAACCAGCAGAACCGCAGCAACCTGTCGCTGAGCAACCTGCAGAACCCGCACCAGCGCAGGCAGCAAGTTTTGCTGAGCCGCGCATGAGCGAGCAAAATCCGAAGGATGCGAGCGTAGCGCAAACAGCACAAACTGCTGCCGAGAAACCAGCAGAGGCTGTCGCCGAGAAACCAGCAGAACCGCAGCAACCTGTCGCTGAGCAACCTGCAGAACCCGCACCAGCGCCTGCCTTTGCCTCAGGACTGAGCATCAACGGACTCATCAACGAGCAAAAAGAAGAAACCAAACCGCAGAAACCACTGGATTTCATGGGGCCATCGATGGGTAAACCGGTAACCCAGCAAGATGTGACCGCTGCATGGAACAAGATGGTGCAACACTATGAGCAGAAGAACCCTAAACTTGGAAGATTCATAGCCGCCCTCAAAGAAGCCAAGCCGGTCCTGGAACAAGACGCCCTTACCATAGACTTCTTTGTAAGCAACATCAACCAGAAGACCTGGATAGAACAGCAGACAGGACCACAGATGGCATCTTTCTTGAGAAAGACACTGGAGAACGAGTCCGTAAGACTGGCAGTGAAAATCAAAAGCAGGGATGATGTGCAGAAGAAGATGTACATGCCTCAGGACAAAGACCGCTACCTTACGGAAAGCAATCCTGAATTTGCCCAGCTGAAGAAGGATATAGGAGCAGAACTTAAATAGAAACAAGCAGTTACAGATTAAGATATGAAATTGCGTTGCGAACACCTGGTCAAGAAATATGGTCCCAGAACCGTAGTGAACGATGTTTCATACGATGTGGAGCAAGGAGAGATTGTGGGGCTTTTGGGGCCTAACGGTGCCGGAAAGACCACCAGTTTCTACATGGTTACCGGTCTGGTAAAGCCGAACGGCGGAAAGATTTTCCTGGAAGATGAGGAGATAACCAACCTGCCTATGTATCGCAGAGCCCAGAAGGGCCTGGGATACTTGGCCCAGGAAGCCTCCGTGTTCAGGAAACTTAGCGTGGAAGACAACATCAATGCCGTGATGGAACTGTCTGACGTGCCGGTTTCAGAACGGAAAGACCGCCTGGAGCAGCTCATAGAAGAGTTTTCCCTCCAGAAAGTGAGGAAAAGCTACGGAATCCAGCTCTCCGGAGGAGAAAGGAGAAGGTGCGAGATAGCCAGAGCCCTTGCCATCAACCCTAAGTTCATCCTTCTGGACGAGCCTTTTGCCGGGGTTGACCCTATTGCAGTGGAAGACATACAGCACATCATAGCAAAACTCAAGAAGAAGAACATAGGGATAATCATCACCGACCACAACGTGCACGAAACCCTGGCCATCACGGACAGGGCTTATCTCCAGTTCGAGGGCCGGATTCTCTATAGCGGGACTCCGGAAGAACTGGCATCAAACCCTGACGCCAGAAAGAAGTATCTGGGAAGCAACTTCGACCTCAGGAAAGCCAAACTCAGCGAAAGGGAAGACGACTGACGCGCAAGCTCAGCGCAGCCTTTTTTGCGCAGATAAAGCCAATCATAGATAGCTGATTAACCCCCGACCCCGTCTTTTGAACAAAGGCGGGGCTTTTGTTGTTGATAACTTTTTAGAAGAAAAGTGGAATAAAGTGGGAAAATGTGGGAAAGATTTGTTTAATTTTGCCTGCGGGTATAAAAAGCCCGGAAAACACTGGATATGGTAAAATTCATAGGAGAATACGCTTCCAAGCTGGACGACAAGGGCCGTGTAGTTGTTCCTGCTGCCTTCAAGAACCTGGTGGCAAAGCAGAACAACGGGGAAGAGGTATCTTTCGTGATAAAGAAAGATATTTTCGCCAACTGCCTGAATATGTTCACTTATGAGCAATGGGACCAGGAGTCTGAGCAGGTCCGCTCCCGCCTGAACCTCTTCCGCAAGGAAGATTCAGACTGGTACAGGGAATATACGAGGGACCGTGCACTTGTCACCTTGGACGGCAAGGTGGGAAGGATTATCATACCGAAGAACCTCTTGGCCAAGATCGGGGTGGACAAGGAAATCGTCTTCTCAGGCAGCGATTTCAAGATTGAGATTTGGGCTAAGGAGAATTTCGGCAAGGACAGGATGAGTGAAGACGACTTCACATCTCTTACTGAAAAACTCTTAGGATAGGCTATGTATCACAAGAGCGTGCTTTTGAAGGAAAGCGTGGATGCTCTCAATGTAGAGCAAAGAAGGGACGGAGTGTTTGTGGACGCCACCTTCGGAGGAGGTGGACACAGCCGCGAGATTCTGGAAAGGTTGTCAGACAAAGGCAGGCTCATAGTTTTTGACCAGGATCAGGACGCTCTTGAAAACATACCGCAAGATAAACGAATCACTCCGGTAAGAAGCAATTTCAGGTTTTTGGAGAACCAGCTAAGATTTCTGGGAATCAGGAGCGTAGATGGCATCATTGCAGATCTTGGCGTTTCTTCCCACCAATTTGACACGGCGGAAAGAGGCTTTTCCTACAGGTTTGACTCTCAGCTGGATATGAGGATGAACCGGAATGCCGGAACCACTGCCGCAGATATTGTGAGCACTTGCTCCAAAGAGCAGTTGACCAAGATATTGAGAGATTACGGAGAGTTGGAAAACGCTTTCAAGCTTTCCTCAGCGATTTGTTCTTTCCGGGAAGGTCTTCCTGGGAAACGGATAGAAACCACCGGGGACCTGAGGAATGCTCTTGAGAAGTTTTTTACGCCTCAGACCGAAAGGAAGTTCCTTGGCAAAGTGTTCCAGGCCTTGAGGATTGAGGTCAACCAGGAGATGAGAGCCTTGGAAGATTTGCTGGAAGGCTCCCTGAGAGTGCTGGCGGAAGGAGGAAGGCTCTCTGTGATAACCTACCACTCCCTGGAAGACAGGATAGTGAAGAATTATATGCGTTCCTGGAAAGCCGACGGCCTCTTTGAGATTTTGGCAAAGAAGCCTGTGCTTCCAACCGAAGAAGAGATACAGGACAACGGAAGAAGCCGCAGCGCAAAACTCCGCTACGCTCAAAGGACAGACAAGAAGATTTGACATAGAAAATCGGGAAGAAGAAATTGACACAGAAGATGGCAAAGAAGAGATTTGACATAAAGAACAACATTCTGGGCGGCGCGTTCCTCACAAGGAGCCAGATGGCCGGCCAGTGGGTGTTCATTCTCTACATCTTCCTGCTCATTTTCCTGTACATCACCCTGAATCTTGCCGTCATAAACACCCAGAAGGCCAGCAGCCGCAACCTTCGGGAGCTGAAGAACCTCAAGGCAGACTACACCAGCAAGGAAGCCAAGCTTCAGGCCCAGAGCAGCCGCGGGGAGATCTTGCTCCGCCTCCAGGAAAGGGGATCTACCCTGAAAGACCCTTCAGAGCCTGCACGCAGGGTAAAGAAATACAGTTCTCAAGCAAAAGGATTATAGGAGAAGACGGGTATGGAGACGAATCAGGATTACAGAATCATTTTCAGGAGAGCTTCCAGAATTTACCAGTTTCTGTTGCTGTTTGCCATCATAGTGGCAGCAAGGATCATCTATGTCCAGTTCTTCAAGAAAGACATAAAATCCGGTGCTGAAATAGCTTTCAGAGACAAGCCTACAGAGCCCGTAAGAGGAGACATCCTGGACAAGAAAGGCAGGCTTCTGGCCAGCAGCATCCCATATTACAAGGTAAGGATAGACTGTACCGTGAGCGAAAAGGACACTTTCGACAAATATGTGGACGGGCTCAGCCGTGCTCTGGCCGGATTCTACAAGGAAAAGACAGAGGCTCAGTACAAAAAGCTCCTGACTGAAGGAAGGGCCAACAACAAAAGATACCTCAACATAAGCCGCCGCCTTCTGGATTATTCTGAACTGCAGCAAGTCAAGGAATTCCCTCTGTTCAACAAAGGAGCCAACAACGGAGGTATCATCGTTGAAGAAGAGTACAAGAGAAAGTATCCGTACGGCAGGACGGCTTTCAGAACCATCGGCTTCATCAATTCGGAAGGCAGAGGAACAGGCATTGAGAGCAGTTGGGACTACTACCTGAAAGGAACTCCTGGAAAACAGATCTACCAGAGGCTTACAGGAGGCGAGTGGGTTCCTGTCAATTCCGAGAACAACCTTCCGCCTAAGGACGGATACGATATACGCACAACTATAGACATAGACTTGCAGGAAGCCGTTGAGAACGCCTTGAAAGAGCAGCTTACAAAAGGCTACAATGTGGAGGGAGCCACAGCTGTAGTGATGGAAAGAAGGACTGGAGCCATCCGGGCCATCGCCAACCTCAAGAACGACGGCAAGGGAGGTTTTGACGAGAGCCTCAACTACGCCGTGAGCCAGGCTACAGAGCCGGGCTCCGTTCTCAAACTTGTTACTTTGGTAGCGGTGCTGGAAGACGGCAAGGAAACCCTGGAATCCATAGTTGACGGAGGTAACGGAACGTGGGTTTACCAAGGCCAGAGGGTTACTGACAGCCACGCCGTGGGGGTACAGACAGTAAAGGGTGCCTTTGCACATTCATCCAACGTATGTTTTGCCAAAATCGCCACAAGGAACTATGCCGGCAACCCTAAGGAGTTCGTGAACCGTATCCAGAACATGAAACTCGGAGAAAAGTTCCATCTGGACATTCAGGGAGAGGGCACCGCCGTCATCCATTCTCCTGATTGGGAAAACTGGACCCCGGGCACCCTGGCTTCAATGGGGTTCGGTTACGGACTTCTCATAACTCCTCTCCATACCCTGACTTTCTACAACGCAATTGCCAATGACGGCAGGATGATGAAACCATATTTCATAGAAAGCTACGAGAAGGACGGACATGTGGTAAAGAAATTCAAGCCCCAGGAAATCAGCGGCTCCATCTGCTCCAAGAAAACAGCTGAGAAGGCAAGGGAGGCTCTGAGGGCTGTGGTCACCGACGGAACGGGAAAGATGATGAACAAAGAGGTATTTCATATAAGCGGAAAAACCGGAACGGCCAGAATGGCTTTTGAGGGAGGTGGTTATGAAAGAGGCGGACTTAGGCAATACCAGGCTACTTTCTGCGGATTCTTCCCTTCTGAAAACCCTGAGTACTCCGTGATTGTGGTCCTTTATTCAGGCAAGACGGCAGGAAGTTTCTACGGAGCAACCCAGGCAGGCCCTCCGTTCCTCCAGATCGCAAGGTTCATCTATGCCAACACTCCGGCGTGGAACGAAAAGCTTGACGGAAGCCAGAAGAACCACAAAAGGAGCAACCCTGATGTGGCTTCCGGAATGGGTGAGGCAAGCAAGAGAGTTTTGGCTTCCATCCCTGTCACCAACAGGAATGAAATCATATCCGGAATAAACAACAACCGCTGGGTCACATTCTCGTCAGACACCAATGCCGTCAGTGTAGAACCATTGGAAATGGCAAAGGACTCTCTGGTCAGTGTTAAGGGAATGGGTCTCAAAGATGCAATCTACATACTTGAAAACCAGGGATACAAAGTAAAGTTCACGGGTCACGGGAAAGTCGTGAGCCAGACCCCTCAGGCCGGATGTGACCTTCCTAAGGGAGAAACGGTAACCCTCCAGCTGGAGTCGTAAAAAAACAGAGCAGAAAACAAATAAAGGCAAGGCGATGAAATTAGGGCAACTTTTAAAAGGCATCAGAATCATCAGGGAATTCCAGGGAAGAGAACTTCTCTCCCCGGACACCGCAATGTACTCCCTGGCAAACAACAATGATGTTAAAAGCATAACCGCAGACTCAAGGAAATGTACCCGCGGCTCACTTTTCATTGCTGTCAGGGGCGCTGTCACCGATGGTGGAAAATATGTCAGAGACGCCATTGAAAGAGGAGCCCAATACATTGTATGTGAGAATATTCCTGAAGAGGAAGAAGCTCCTATGAGACGTGGCGACAGAGATCTGGTAGTCTATATCGTAGTCCAGAGCAGCCGGGAGGCTGAAGCCAAAATCGCGATAAACAACTTCAGCAACCCTTCCAAAAAACTCAAGCTGATAGGAGTAACCGGGACCAATGGAAAAACCTCCATCGCCACCCTCCTCTACAACACCTTCACGGCCTTGGGTAACAAGTGCGGACTTATATCCACTATCGCCAACTATGTGGTGGACAAGAAGATACCTACAATCAACACCACTCCCGGACCTCTGGAGCTGAACAAGCTTCTCTCCGATATGGTGGATGAGGGATGCTCATACTGCTTCATGGAAGTCAGCTCACACGCTATAGACCAGGAAAGGGTGGCAGGCCTGAAGTTTGCCGGAGGTATTTTCACCAACCTCACGCACGATCATCTGGATTACCACAAAACCTTTGAGAATTACCGCAACTGCAAGAAACAGTTCTTTGATTCCCTTGATTCCGAAGCCTTTGCCCTTACCAACATAGACGACCGCAACGGAGAGTTCATGGTGCAGAACACCAAAGCCCAGGTACACACCTACTCAACCCGCAACATAGCAGACTTCAAGACAAGGATCATTGAACAGAGCATAGACGGAATGCAGCTCAGCATCAACGGGACCAAGATATGGTGCAACTTCATCGGTGAGTACAACGCAGAAAACCTCACTGCAATATACGGAGCGGCAATCCTCCTCGGTGCCCCTCACGATCAGGTTGTCAAGATAATGAGCTCGCTGAGAAGCGTTTCTGGAAGGCTGGAGTATTTCCGTGCAGACGATGACATCATAGCCGCCGTTGACTATGCCCACACTCCGGATGCTCTGGAAAACGTGCTCAAGACCCTCAAGGCCCTCAAGCCGAAGGGAGACCTTGTCTGCGTGTTCGGCTGCGGAGGAGACCGCGACAAGACCAAACGCCCGGAGATGGGTGCCATAGCGTCAAACTATGCTGACAGGATATTCGTCACCAGCGATAATCCTCGTACAGAAGATCCTATGACAATCATAGAGAACATCAAAGCCGGAATGAGCGCTGACGCTGTTCTCAAAGCCAAGTTCATACCGGACAGGATACAGGCAATCCAGAATGCAATTACCACGGCTCGCCCTGGTTCCATAATACTGGTTGCGGGAAAAGGACACGAAGACTACCAGATAATAGGAACGGAAAAGCACCACATGGATGACAAGGAAACCGTGAAGGAAGCCTTCAGGTTAAGAAGTGACAACAATTTGAGATAAAAGGAACGACTATGATATACCACTTGTTCAAATGGTTTGAGAAAATGGGCTGGGACATTCCAGGTGCCAACCTTATGAACTATATATCTTTCAGGGCTGCGGCATGTATAATACTCGCCTTGATAATTGCTTTTTGGATCGGTCCCAAAATAATCCATAAGCTCCAGAAAAAGCAGATCGGTGAGACCATCAGAGACCTCGGCCTGGAAGGACAGCTTTCAAAGAAAGGCACCCCTACCATGGGCGGAATCATCATCCTGGCCTCCATACTCATACCGGTTCTCTTGTTCTGCAACCTCACCAGCATCTATGTCCTCCTGCTGATATTCACCACATTATGTCTGGGTGCCATCGGCTTCAAGGACGATTCCATCAAGGTCTTCAAGAAGAACAAGGAAGGCATGAAGGAAAAGAGCAAAATCTTTGGCCAGCTGGCTGTAGGACTCGTCGTTGGCATTGTCCTGCTGGTTTCAAAGCAGAATGTGATCCGCCTCTACAGCGACACCCCACACCAGGGAGAGAAGCAGGAGGTTGTAAAAGGAGTGGGAGACGAGAAGGTCATTTATTATCGCGATGTAAAAAGCCGCACAACCACCATTCCTTTCCTCAAGCACAATGAGTTCAAATACTCATGGCTGGCACCGGGAGAAGGAAAGTTCAGAGACTGGGCCACCAACGTGATATATGTGCTGATAATCACTTTCATAATCATTGCAGTGTCCAACGGAACCAACCTTACGGACGGAATGGACGGGCTTGCGGCCGGAACCTCGGCCATCGTGGGAGTGACGGTAGCTATACTGGCATACCTTAGCGGCAACGCCATATTCGCAAGCTACCTGAACATAATGTACATCCCGAACACGGCAGAGATAGTGATATTCATGGCAGCTTTTGTAGGAGCTCTGATAGGATTTTTGTGGTACAACACCTACCCTGCGCAGGTATTCATGGGAGACACAGGATCCCTTGCACTCGGCGGCATCATTGCAGTGGCATCGGTGATGATAAGGAAAGAATTCCTGATCCCTATCTTCTGCGGTATCTTCTTCGTTGAAAGCCTCAGCGTGCTTATCCAGAGATATTACTTCAAGTACACCAGGAAGAAGAAGGGAGAAGGAGTCAGAGTGTTCAGGATGAGTCCTCTGCACCACCACTTCCAGAAAGAGAATCCGGATGCACTCATACAGTGGCCGCATCACGTGATTCCGGAAGCAAAGATCACGGTAAGATTCTGGATTATCACCATAGTACTCGGCATACTGTCAGTGATAACCCTCAAGATAAGATAAAAGCAGGCAAGCAGTGAATTGTATCCTGCAGCACATAACGGAGTGTAGTGCAAAGGATAACAATCACTGCAAAAAAAGACAAATTGACATTGATTTAAGGATATACATTCAGAAACAGATTAGGCAATATGGGCAGAAAGAGAATAGTAATACTTGGAGGCGGAGAGAGCGGCGTCGGAAGCGCAGTTCTAGCCAAGGTAAAAGGATTTGACGTGTTCCTCTCAGACAGCGGAACCATCAAACCCCAGTACAAGGAAACCTTGAGCAAATTCTCCATAGACTATGAAGAAGGAGGACATACCCAGGACAAAATCCTCTGCGCAGACGAGGTCATCAAAAGCCCCGGCATCCCTGAAGAGAACCAGATGGTCCAGAAAATCAGGGAACTGAGGATTCCTATAATCTCCGAGATCGAGTTCGCCGGAAGATATGACCACGCCAAGAAGATCTGCATCACGGGAAGCAACGGAAAGACCACTACCACTTCCCTGATATACTATATGCTGAAAAACGCAGGCCTGAACGTTGGACTGGCTGGCAACATCGGAAAGAGCTACGCCTATCAGGTTGCAACAGAAAGATTTGACTACTATGTCATTGAACTCAGCAGCTTCCAGCTGGACGGAATGTACGCTTTCAAGGCAGACATAGCCATCCTGACCAACATAACCCCGGACCACCTGGACCGCTATCAGTTCAAGATGCAGAATTATGTGGACGCCAAGTTCCGCATAGTACAGAACCTTACCGAGAAGGAATGTTTCGTGTTCTGCGCAGACGACCCTATCAGCACCAAGGAGCTGGACAGGATTGTAATGACCGCCAAGAAACTTCCGTTCACCCAGAAGAAGAAGGTGGACCAGGGTGCTTTCATAGACGAAGACCGCCTGTTCGTGCGCTATGAAGATGACGAGTACTCAATGTATCTCAAGGAGTTGGCTCTGCAGGGCAAGCACAATGTCTATAACTCCATGGCAGCAGCCATAGCCGCCAAGGCCGTGAACATAGACAACAAGGTCATAAGAGAATCGCTGATGAACTTCCAGGGAGTGGAACACCGCCTGGAAAAAGTCATGAGCATAAAGGGAGTAATGTACATCAACGACTCCAAAGCCACCAACGTGGATTCCGCCTGGTATGCCCTCGAAAGCATGAACACCCCGGTAGTGTGGATTGCAGGGGGCAAGGACAAAGGCAACGACTATGAGCCTCTGTACAAATTCGTAAAAGACAAAGTGAAGGTACTTATCTGCATGGGTCTTCATAACGAAAAACTCCACGAGTGCTTTGCAGACAAGGTTGACAAGATTATAGATGTGACAAGCGCAAAAGACGCGGTGAAAGCAGCTTACGAGAACTCTGTCCCTGGAGACACCGTTCTTTTGAGCCCTTGCTGTGCAAGCTTTGACCTTTTCAAGAGCTACGAAGACCGAGGAGAGCAATTCAAGAAAGCCGTAAGAGAACTGTAATCGCGATAAAAAAGAATGGCAGAAAAAGAAAAGAATATTGAAAACAGCGGTGCCGGCAAGGTGCAGGATGGAGTTGTGAGCCGTCTTCACGGTGACAAGGTGATCTGGGTCATTTTCTTCCTGCTCAGCCTGATTTCCATATCCCTCATATATTCAGCCTCCAGCAGTCTGGCATATATGAAGGGCAGCACCAACTTTGCCATTCTGATGAAGCAGATAAGGTTTGTGGTAATGGGACTTGGCGCCCTTTTCATCTGCTACAAGATTCCGCCTAAATGGTACAGGATCGGAGCTCTGTTTTCTCTGGTCCTGGCAGTGGGACTCCTTGTATTGACACTTGTGGCGGGCGTAAAGACCAACGATGCCCAGAGGTGGCTCGTTATCGGAGGCATCCAGTTCCAACCTACCGAGTTTGCCAAGATAGCCATAGTGCTTTATCTGGCAAGAGCCTTGGAAGTCATGAAGATAGACACCTACAAGAGTTTCCTGGTCAAGATAGTGGCCCCTATCGGAATCTGCTGCGTGCTGATTCTGGTAGGAAGCGTGTCCGCGGCTTTGTACATGGCTCTCATCTGCTTCATAATACTGTACCTTGCCGGAGTCAAGTTCTCATATCTGCTGAAAACCATCGGGCTCGGAGCGGCTGCCGTAACTCTCCTGATCATCCTTCATTCTTTGTTCGGGGTCTTCCCGAGAATGGACACCGCCATAGAAAGAATCAAGAGGTTTACCCAGAATGAAGAGGTTGCAGATACCGAAAAGATGGACAAGAGAGCCATGCAGAGGCTCGCAGACGAAACCCTGCAGGCAGATATGGCGGAGATTGCAGTCAAGGAAGGAGCTCTGCTTGGCAAGGGGCCGGGCAAGAGTACTCAGCGATATGTACTGCCTCACCCTTATTCAGACTACATCTACTCCATCATAATTGAAGAATACGGACTTTGGGGAGGCCTGCTGGTGATGATGCTCTATGTCTGGTTCTTCTACCGGTGTGTCCTGATAGTCAAGGAGTGCCGGACTGTATTTGCTGCCATTGTAGCCGGTGGACTTGGTGCTGTGATAATGGTACAGGCCATGCTGCACATACTGGTAAACGTGGGCATCTTCCCGGTTACCGGGCACACGCTGCCGCTAATCAGCCTTGGAGGAACATCCTTCATAATGATAAGCTGCGCATTTGGAATAATACTTTCCATCTCCAGGACCAAGGAAGACGCCCAGGCCATGATTGAAGAAAAGGAACGGCTGGAAAAAGAGGAAAGAAAACGCCAGAGAAAAGAAGAGAGAGAAAAACAGGAAAAAGAAGCACAGCTGGAACAAGAAAAACAAGACGCAATGACTCAGGAGGAAAGAGACGCCTATCTCCGCCAGAGATATGCAGACCAACTCCAGGGAGATGAATAAAGATTAAACAGATTAAAGCCATGAGCAACTTGAAGGTCATAGTCAGCGGAGGCGGAACCGGAGGACACATCTTCCCGGCCATCTCAATAGCCAATGCCATCAGAGAACAAGTCCCTGATGCAGAGATACTTTTCGTAGGAGCCAGCGGAAGGATGGAGATGGAAAAGGTGCCGGCGGCAGGATATCCTATAAAAGGCATTCCGGCAAGAGGACTGCACAGGCCACTGTACTCTCCCAAGAACATTTCAGTGGCGATGGACTACCTCAAATGCCGCTCTATGGCAAAGAAGATAGTAAAGGAATTCAAGCCTGACTTTGTTGTCGGGGTTGGAGGATATGCCTCAGCAGCCTTGGTTTCAGCTGCTGCTGCACTGAAAGTTCCTGTACTGCTTCAGGAGCAGAACTCCTTTGCAGGAATAGTAAACAGAAAGAACGCCTCAAAGGCCAGCAAGATATGCGTTGCCTACGACAATATGGAACGCTTCTTCCCCAAGGACAAAATCCTTGTCACAGGAAACCCTATCCGCAAGGAAATTGTCAGGTGCACCCCTAAGATGAAGGAAGAAGGAATAAAGTTCTACAATCTTGACCCGAACAAAAAAACCGTATTTGTAGTAGGAGGAAGCCTGGGTTGCAGAACCCTCAACAACTGCATGAAGAAAGCTATCCTGGAAAAACAGATACAAGGTTTCCAGGTAATTTGGCAGTGCGGCAAGGTCTATAAGAAAGAGATTGATGAGTTTTTGAAGTCCAACCCTCATGAGTGTGTCTGTTGTACGGATTTCATAAGCAGGATGGACCTTGCCTACGCCGCTGCCGATGTGGTTGTCAGCCGTGCAGGAGCCGGCACCATATCAGAGTTGTGCGTAGCCGGAAAGTGCACCGTGTTCGTGCCTAGCCCTAATGTTTCTGAAGACCACCAGACCCATAACGCCATGGCGCTTGTTAACAAGGATGCTGCCATGATTGTCAAGGATATCGAGGCGGAAGAAAAACTGATAGGAGTCGTAAAGGAACTCATCGCCGATGACAAGAAAAGGAGCACGCTGGAAGAGAATATCCTGCGTCTTGCAAAACCGGATGCCGGACGGGAAATCGCTGACGAGTGCCTCAAACTCTGCAAAGGCTTCAAGAAGGAGTCCCCTGCCGGGAAAACCGCCAAAGCCTCAGCGAACAAAGAACCGGAGAATGTTTACTTCATCGGCATCGGAGGAATCGGAATGAGCGCCCTGGCCCGTTACTACAAGAGCAGAGGCTGCAATGTGAGCGGATATGACCGCACTCCGAGCAACCTCACCCATGCCCTTGAGGCGGAAGGAATAGAGATCCACTATGAAGATGACCCTTCACAGATTCCTGCAGACAAAGACAACACGCTTGTAATCTTCACTCCTGCCATTCCTGCCGACATGGCTGAACTGGTTAAGGTCAACCGCCTGGGATACAAAGTGATAAAGAGAAGCCGGGCGCTGGGACACATAGCAGAAGGAAAGACTTGTCTTGCCATAAGCGGAAGCCACGGAAAGACCACCACCAGTACTCTGCTGGCACACATATTCCAGGACAGCGGAATTGGTTGCAATGCCTTCCTGGGAGGGATTTCCAAGAACTATGACAGCAACCTGCTGCTTGCCAAGAACGATATTGTAGTAGCCGAAGCGGATGAGTTTGACCGCTCCTTCCATCAGCTGTTCCCTCATATAGCTGTAGTTACCGCCACGGATGCAGATCATCTGGACATCTACGGCACCGTTGAAAACATGAGAGAAGCTTATGCCAAGTTTGCCTCACAGGTTGATGCTGACGGATACCTCATCGTAAAGAAGGGCACGGTCCTGGACACTTCAAACGTCAAGGCAAAGGTTCTCAGCTACTCCTACAACAACCCGGAGACTGACTTCCATGCATCTGACATAAAGCCAATTAAAATTGAAGGAAAAGAAAACGGAATGTTCTCATTCACTCTCTGCTATCCGGCATCCTTGACCGGCGGAAGCGGAAGGATTGAAAACTGCACGGTTGGAGTTCCGGGATGGGTGAACATAGAAAACGCCGTTGCAGCTTCTTCAGTCGCCCTGCTTTCAGGAATCGCTGAGGAAAAAGTGAAGGAAGCTCTGGCAGACTTCAAAGGAGTCCAGAGGAGAATGGACATTCATGTAAACACTCCAAAGACCGTTTACATAGACGATTACGCTCATCATCCACAGGAGATTGCAACCACGGTCAGTTCTCTCAGGGAAGCTTTCCCGGGAAGGAGGCTTACTGCCGTGTTCCAGCCGCATCTGTACACCAGGACCCGAGACTTGGCTGAGGAATTTGCCCAGGCACTCGGCACTGCCGACAGCGTAATCCTCCTTGATATCTACCCTGCAAGAGAACTCCCTATTGAAGGCGTCACCTCCAAGATTATCTTTGACAAGATTGTCTTGCCTGACAAAGTGCTGATAACAAAGGAAGAGCTGATGGACCTCCTGACAAAGAGGATGGATGAGGGGGCGCTGGATCTTCTGGTCACTTTCGGAGCCGGCAACATAGACCGCTTCGTGGCTCTTGTTGCGGAGATGATAAGAAAAAGGATTTGACATACAATGAGCAAGACTTGGAAAAACATATTAGGCGGACTTCTCTACACCGTACTGGCTGCGGCGGCCGGAGCATATTTCTGGTTCGCGGACTACATGTATGGCAAAAATCAGCCTTCTCAAGTCTGCAATAGCATGAAAGTAACCCTTTTGGACAGCTCTCTCAACAAGTTCATAAGCAAAGAAGAAGTTGTTGGGATCATAAACCGTTTCATGGGACCGGTGACAGGAAAGAACATAGACAGCATTAAACTGAACCAGATAGAAGCCCTTCTCAACCACAGGAGCGTTGTAAAGGAAAGCCAGGCCTATGTGACCCGTGACGGGCAGATGAACATAGAAATCCGCCAGAGAAAACCAGTCGTCAGGATAGAAGCTCCAAACGGAGGCTTTTACATAGACCAGACCGCATACATATTCCCGCTTATTCCTAACCACCCGTCTTATGTACCTGTGATTACGGGCAATATTCCGGAAGGCTTCCTCAGCGATGAAGGCCAGAAAGATACCACCGCGCTGATAAGCAAGATGCTGGATATGGGCATCTTCCTGGAGAACAACCCTTTCTGGAACAGCCAGATCGAGGAGATATTCATCAACCAGGAAGGAGATGCGGAGCTGGTAACCAGAGCCGGAAACCAGAGGATAATCTTCGGCGACCTGGATAACATTCAGGAGAAGTTTGACAAACTCTCATCCTTCTACCAATATATTGTCCCAAAGGAAGGATGGAAGAAATACTCCTGCATAAACCTCAAATACAAGGGACAGATAGTTTGCACAAAGACACACAAACAACAATAAACCAGTAAACCAGAAAGATATGAAAGATTTGATTGCTGCAATCGATCTCGGAACGACCAAAACAATCGTAGTTGTCGGAGAGAAAACCAACCTCGGGGTAAAGGTGGTGGCCTATGGAGAGGCCCCTTCCAGAGGTATCAAAAGAGGAAGAATTGAAAACGTGAAGTACGCCCACCAGTCTTTGGAAAAGGCGCTGAGAAAGGTGGAAGAGCAACTGGGTATGAAAGTCAGCAAGGCCTTCGTAGGCATTGCCGGCCAGGATATCAGATGCATCTCTCCTGAACCTTTCCAGATTCAGAGAAAAGATCCAGACGCCCTCATCAGCCAGGAGGAAATCATGGACATAACCAACAGCACTTACGGTTCTTATGTGGAAGACGGGTACAAGGTATTCTACTCCGTCCCTCAGTCCTACAACGTTGACAACTATATGAGCGTTAGCGTTCCTGAGGGCATGCTCGGACGCAACATAGTGGCCCGGTTCAAGCTCTTTGCCGGAAAGGAAAACTCCATGAGAATGATAGACAGCACCCTCGGACTGTCAGGTATCAAGCCAATCGAGATAGTACTCGAACCTATCGCATCTGCAAAGGCTGTACTCACGGAGGATGAGATGGAAGTAGGTTCCATCCTCGTTGATATAGGCGGCGGAACTACAGACGTCATCGTATATCACGGCAATATAATCCGCTATGCCGGCATTATCCCGTTCGGAGGCAACTCCGTTACTGAAGATATATGCACGGGCTGCGGAATCACCACAGAAAAGGCTGAGCACATAAAGGTCAATTACGGATGCAGCTTCTCAGACTATGCAGATGCAGCAAAGAAAATCATAATCCCGAGCGTAGGCAGCGGCAACAACAAGGAAATCCAGCTGAAGACTCTCTCCAAGATCATCCAGGCCAGGATGGAAGAGATTCTGGAGGCTGCATGCTGGCATGTAGAACAGTCTGGTTACAAGAAACTTATCCGCAGCGGGATGGTTCTTACCGGTGGTGGTTCCAAGATGGCCAACCTTTCCAACCTTGCCGATTTTGTTACTGGTTTTGAGACAAGGATCGGAACTCCTAACGCGTTTGCCCTGGACCCATCCAGCTGCGACGAAGCAAAAGACGGAACTGCTTCTACCGCAGTCGGTATGCTCATCCACGCCTTCCAGAGAATGGAAGACGAAGGCATCTTCTTCCCGGGTTGTCTTTCAGACATTCAGCAGGTTCCTGCAGCAAGCTCTGCTGAGACATATTCAGAACCCGTGCTTGTAGAAAACGTGGTGTCAGAAGATCCGGTTGAAAACCCGGTAAAGTTAAAAGGCCCTAAGAAACCAGGCCTGTTCGGAAAAATCAGAAATGGCCTGAAAACCGCTCTCGACGGAGAGGGGCTTTTCTCCAGCAGCTCCAATGAAGTTTAACACAATGCGCACTTGACCATGGAACTTATCAATGACAACTTCTCCGATTTTCCGGTGGATTTTCCGGAAAACGGACAGGACAAAAACCAGGAACCGGAGATAAGGGAAGACAATCTTTATCCCGATGAATTCCCTGAAAGCAAGTCCATCATCAAAGTCATCGGAGTTGGAGGCGGAGGCTGCAATGTCGTAACCGAAATCTACAAGACAGGGGTCAGCAACATAGACCTGATGATCTGCAACACGGATGAGCAGGCCTTGGGCAACAACCCGGTCAATGAAAAGATAAAACTCGGAGTGAAAGGACTCGGAGCCGGATGTGATCCCCGCAAAGGAAGGGAAGCCGCTCTTTCCAGCCAGAAAGAACTGGAAAAATCCTTGGGAGACAAGATAGAGATGGTTTTCGTGGCAGCCTGCCTGGGCGGAGGTACCGGAACCGGAGCGTCCCCTATCATCGCTGAGATAGCCAAAAAGAAAGGCAAACTTGTTGTCGGAGTTGTCACCCTCCCGTTCCGCTATGAGGGAGCTGACTTCATGTCCAGAGCCATGGAGGGCCTTAAAGAACTCCGCAAGCACGTGGACAGCCTCCTGATAATAGACAACCAGAAGATCTACGACGTCTATGGCGGACTGTCCATGATGCAGGCCTACCAGAAAGTGAACGAGGTGCTGGTAACCTCCGTAAAGACCATTTCGGAAATAGTTACCAACCAGGGCTATATAAATGTCGATATGAACGATGTCCGCTGGATAATGGGAGAAAGCGGAATGGTTACTATGGGTATCGGAGTCGCAGAAGGAGAAGACAGGGCAGAAAAGGCTGTAGAAGAAGCATTCAAGTCTCCTCTTCTGAGCGACTGTGATCTCAAGACCAGCAAGGGAGTTCTGGTAAACATCATCTGCAACCCTGAGAACTACAAGATGGACGAGGAGAAAACCGCCCTGGAGAACGTCAAGAGTTTCACCGGAGATCCTGAGAAGTTCAAAAGAGGAATCGTCTGGGACCATTCGATGGGGAACAAAGTATGCGTAACCATCCTCGCTACCGGGTTCGATGTACTCAACCTTCCTGATGCAGATGGCCGCAACACCATCATCATACCTGGAAGAGTAGCCATAGACGGCTCCACAGCTGTCAACTACAGCAAGCCTAAAGAGGAGAAACGCAACTTCCCAGAAGTGGAGAAAGGTCCTGTAATCGAAGAGATGAAACCAAAACGCAGGACAGGTGGAGACAAACCGGTCCTTATCACAGAAGACGAAAGTGAAATCCTTGAACTTGAGAACACTCCAGCCTATGAGAGAAGGAACAAGAAAAGGAGCACCGGAATCAACATAGGCAACACGGCCAACTTTTCCATAAGTGGAGGATCAGACTCACAGGCAATCATACCTAGCAACCGCTACCTCCACCAGACACAAGACTAAAAGGCGGATAACCATACAACAAGAACTTCAGGCCAAAACAACAAGCATTGAACCCAAGCGCCCTAACACAAGCAGGCACTAGCATTGCAACACTAAAGCCCAAAATAGGCATAGCATAAAAAAGACAATATGGAAAGACAGACACGAGTAAGGTTCGCACCAAGTCCAACCGGCCCCCTCCACATGGGCGGCGTAAGGACGGCTCTCTATAATTACCTTTTTGCAAAACAGAACAAAGGCAAATTCATTTTAAGAATTGAAGATACGGATTCTCAGCGATTTGTTCCAGGAGCTGAAGAATACATCCTGGAATCTCTGGCCTGGTGCGGCATAGTTCCGGACGAAGGAATCGAAGTTGTTGAAAGCGGCAACACTGAAGAAAACATACCGGCAAACAAAAAGATTACATATAGAATCGCTTCTGAAAAAAGCGAAAAGAACCCTCACGCCCCTTACCGCCAGAGTGAGCGCAAGCCTCTCTACCGCCAGTATGCCGAGCAACTCGTGGAAAACGGCTACGCCTACTACGCCTTTGACTCTGCAGAAGAACTCTCCAAGCTCAGGGCTGAAGCAGAGGCTAACAAACAGACATTCATCTACAACTACCAGAGCAGAAAAACTCTGAAAAACTCTCTCACTCTTCCGGCAGACGAGGTAAAGAAACTCATCCAGACTACAGACACCTGGACCATCCGCTTCAAGATTCCGGAAGGCCAGACCGTAAAGATGAACGACCTCATCCGCGGAGATATGGAAGTTGAGACAAACACCCTGGATGACAAAGTCCTCTGGAAAGCCGCCGACCAGCTTCCTACCTATCACCTGGCCAACATCGTGGACGATCATCTGATGGAAATCACGGAAGTCATCCGCGGAGCAGAATGGCTGCCGAGCCTTCCTCTCCACTACCTCCTCTACAAGGCCTTCGGATGGGAAGACACCATGCCGAGATTCGCTCACCTGAGCCTGCTTCTCAAACCGGACGGCAAAGGCAAACTCAGCAAACGAGACGGAGACCGCCTGGGCTTCCCTGTATTCCCGCTCAAATGGACCAATCCTGAAACAGGAGAAATATCAAGAGGTTACAGAGAAGACGGCTACTATCCGGAAGCCTTCGTGAACCTCCTTGCACTTCTCGGCTGGAACCCCGGCACAGAGCAGGAACTTTTTACCCTGGAAGAGCTAGTCCCGGTCTTCAGTCTGGAAAGAGTAATCAAGTCCGGCGCAAAGTTCAACGTGGACAAAGCCAAGTGGTTCAACGAGCAGTACCTCAGACGCCGCACCCCGGAGCAGCTGGCACGGGAGTTCCGCCCTATGCTTAGCGATGCCCTGAACAACCTCGGCAACACCACCGCCTCGAACAACCTCGGCAACACCACCACTGCAGCAAATTTCTCCGACAAGTATCTGGCAGAAGTCTGCGAGCTGATAAAAGAAAGGGCTCATTTCGCCAACGAGTTCTGGGATATAAGCAAGGCGCTTTTCGCTTCCCCTTCCACACTCAACCCTGAAAAGCCTTACGACGAAAATGACGTCAAGAAGTTCTGCACCCCGGACAACCTGAGCCACGCGCAGGAACTGTGCAACCTCATCGCTGAGAATCCTTTCCCTACCTTCACCGATGAAGACACTCCGGAGAATTACAAGCAGGAATGCTGTGAGAAGATAGAAGAACTCCTCACGGGCTACATCAAAGCAAAAGAATGGAAGATGGGCCAGGTCATGAACACCCTCAGGCTGTTCTTCACAGGAAACACCCGCGGACTGGGCATCTCGGACATAATCTACTTCATCGGAAAGGAAGAAACCCTCCGCCGCATCCGCAAAGGTTTGAGCGAAGAAGCCACTGCCCCAACCGCCTAAAAAGCCCTGCCCCCTAAATTCTTAATAATAAGCCTTTTACTAAAAGACCTTCCTTTGAGAACCAAGGAAGGTCTTTTGATATTTACCTAGTTATCAAGCACATAAAGGGCAGCGGGGTTGGAGGTATGCCTAAGGTTTAAGGACAACCTCCATAGTTGTCTGCTGAACTCCCATGCCCATCTTCTCGTAGAAGGCCCGGGCACCGGGGTTCTTTTCCCACACATGAAGGGTGAGGTTATGGCAACCTATGCTTTGGGCGTATGAAATCGCATAGTCGTAGAGAATCTTCCCTACCCCCTTGCCTCGGGCATCTTCATCCACGCACAGGTCATCTATGTAGAGGGTCTTGTGGTCAAACACAGCATTCTCTCCTTTGGTTTCCTGAACTATGCAGAACAAGTAGCCCAATACCTTCTCACCCGCAGCCGCACCAGCGTTAACAGTGCCACAAGCAACAGCGCCACGTTCTATATCGCAGACACCTTCACGGCAAGACTCTCTTGCAGACTCTCCTTCCTGCCGGGCATCGGGCGCCAACCGCTCCACGGCTACGAATACCGGAGTCCGGTCGCTGAGGAAAATCTCCAGCAGTTGACAGTCAGTGTATTTCTTCTGACCAGGCTTGAAAAGGTCAGGACGGCCCAAACGGTGCAGGTCCTCCACCTGATAAAGAAGTTTGTTGACTACGGGAAGATCCTCTTCCTTTGCCCTTCTTATGTAAATCTTCTCCATTTATGAATATGTCAAAAAAATTAAATCCAGTAAACCTGACAAGCTATGAGGTTTCTTTGCAAAAACTGACAAGCCATGAGGTTTCTTTGCAAACCTGACAAGCTTTGAGGTTTCTGGTGTAAAGTTAAATGAAATTATGTTTGGAGAAGAGAATAAAGACGGGAGAAAAAGGTTACTTTTGCCCCCTGCAAAAAAAGCTCATTGGACATTATATGAAACTCATACCTGTATATACTTGGAACAAAAGTGTTGTTAATCTGGAAACAAGGGGTAGGAAATTCAGCAAACAACCCTGGGCGCAAGGAGTCATCCTTATTTCATTCGTCGTGATAGCGATGCTTCTTGCCAATCTTCCCTGGACCAAAGACGCATATCATGAGATTCTTGAGACCGGCCTTTCCATCAACGTGTCTCATCCTGGCGGAACCACAATAACGTTTCCAAGGGAGATGACTGTGGAGAAGTTCATCAACGATATTCTGATGGTGGTTTTCTTCTTTACAGTCGGCCTTGAAATCAAGAGAGAGATCACGAACGGAGAACTTTCATCGCCGAAGAAAGCTATAATGCCTGTCATTGCCGCCTTCGGAGGGGTTGCAGCTCCGGCCTTGATATACACGCTGATAAATCATGGGACCGCATCAGGCAGCGGCTGGGGAATCCCGACCGCCACAGACATAGCTTTTGCTGTTGGCATACTGGCTATACTCGGCAACAAGGTCCCGGTATCCCTGAAGGTATTCCTCACGGCCCTGGCCATCGCTGACGACCTGATTGCCATACTGGTAGTGGCTCTGTTCTACGGCGGGAGCATAAACCTGGCCCTCCTGGGATTGGCTGTAGTCCTGATTCTCCTCATTCTCCTGATGAACAAGCTCGGAGAAAAGAGGCCTTGGTTCTACTTCATCCCGGCTATAGCCGTATGGGTACTGTTCTACTACTCCGGAGTGCATGCTACCATGAGCGGCGTGGTGATGGCGTTCCTGGTACCTTTCACCCCGAGATACAGCAAAGAGTATTACCGCCACAAGAAAGAGATTTACTCAAGAAAACTTGAGGAATATGACTCCATAGAAGAAGAATGTGGCTTCCCTAACGGACCGCAGAGGCACGTGCTCCGCCAGATCAGCACCACAGCCAAGAACAGCATCGGCATGAGCTACCGTCTGGAACATGCCCTGAGCCCTTGGGTCAATTTTGTGATAATGCCGATTTTCGCCCTCGCAAACGCCGGAGTTACCATACCTTCTCTTGAGTACTTCAACATCTTCAAGTTCAGCCCTGAACTCGGCAGCGTCAGCCTGGGTATCGTAGCCGGACTAGTGCTTGGCAAGCCACTGGGAATCACCCTTGCAAGCTTCCTGGCCGTAAAGACAAAAGTTGGAGCAATGCCGGCAAAAGCCACCTGGCCAATGCTGTTTGCAGTAGCCTGCCTGGGAGGTATTGGTTTCACGATGTCTATTTTTGTGGATACACTTTCCTTCAGCGATTATCCTGAACACGCAGCCACTCTCAGGGATATGGGAAAGGTTGCCGTCCTTATGGGCTCTCTGATTGCAGCCCTGCTTGGCATATTCCTGGTAAATATTGTGCGTAAAAAAGGCTGAAGAGAACAGATTTTGCAGTAAATTGCATACGCAAAAACGTATGGCAATGAAAAAGATTCTGACTCTCACAGCAGCCGCTCTGCTAACCGTTTCCCTAAACCAGGTTTTCGCCCAGAGAACCATCAAGAACGTGCGCTTTGACGGCATTTCCCTGAACATCTCTCCAGACAGTTTCATAGAAAAACTGGAAAAGAAAGACTGGAAAACTGTATCTGTAGTTTCCGCAACAGATTCACAGGAAAGATCTTATGTCAAAACTACCCTTGAAGGAAAAGTCAACGGAATAGACATATCAGCCACCGTTATTCCTGAAGAGAATCTGGAAAAGGTTTCAAAGATAATAATGTTCACAGAAGCAGACTCTACTCTCAACAAGACCCGTTATGATGTTATAAAAAGCTGGCTGGAAAATCAGTACGACAAGCCTACAGTATCCGACCTTGAAAGCGGAGACGGCAACATCTCAAGCTATTGGGGAGATTTTAAGAGTGGAGAAAGAGACCTTCAGAAAAACCACATAAGCCTCACAACCGTGGACGGGAACTTTGTGGTGGTAACCATCAACAACCTTGAAACCGGTCTGGACGCCACGATGAACAACATCGGAGATGCCATAGAGCGAGCCGGAGACAAGCTCTCAAAGACAGGACAAAAAGCAAAGGAAAAAGGCCAGGACATAAAAGAGAAGGTAAGCCAGACAGCAGAAAACATCGCTGAGAAAGCAGAAGTACCTGCACAGAAAGTTTCCCGCAAAGCAAAAAAGATTGCAAACGCCGCCGCCAACGGAGCAAAAGAGGCCTGGAAAAGCATCAAAGACGCTGTAAAGGGTAAAGACAACAAGTAAGCTTAAAAGATGCCTGAACACATAAAGCAAAAGCTAGCTTAAAAGAGCCTGAACTCATAAAAGTAAGTTTAAAAGATGCCTGATAGGATTTTTCTTCCACGCGCAAAACCCAGTACACCCTCTCTGCCCACACTTTCTATCCTGTGCGTAGTGGCCATAAGCTTCTCTCTTGTGAGCTGCTCCCCAAAAATCTCAAAAGCACCGGACGAAAACATCACGGCTCACTTTCCCCGGTTTGTACCATCAGCAAAAATAGACTCTTTCATCTACGACACCATCCCACAATGGGAACTGCCGGCCGATTCACTGTATGAAGCAATAACGGCTGCCGATTCACTATGCTTTTTGCCCCCTCCACCAGCCAACGACACTTCAGACATAACTTTCAAGAAAGACCTTGAACGCTACCGCTGGGGAAAATCCATACGCAGCACCAAGAGAGGACGGCAAGCCAGCCATGAATCCCTGTTCGGGATAGTCAGGATGTGCTCCATCTACTCTGAAGTCTTCGGATTTGTCATACACCCACAAACCACTCCAGCCATCTACCGTCTGATGCTTTATGCAGGAGAAACCGGATACCGCAAGACCTGGCCGGCCAAAAGGAAGTATGACAGAACACGCCCGTTTGAACTTATGAACGAACCTGTATGGGGAGAATTTGACGATGAATCTCTCAAAGACGACGGCAGCTACCCCTCCGGGCATACTGCACTTGGCTTGGCCACCGCCCTTGTACTTGCACAAATGGTTTCAGATGATGAGGCCCCTGGCCAAAATCCAAAGACAATTCTTCTGAAAAACCTCATCCTCAAATGTGGATACGAATACGGAGAAAGCCGGGTAATAGTAGGCGCTCACTGGCAGAGCGATGTTGACGCCGGCTACAAAGCCGCTTTAGCAGCTTTCTCAGCGATGCAGAAAAGCCCACGCTACCGCAAGCACCTGGAAGCCGCCCGCAAAGAGTACCAGGCACTCAAGACCCGCAAATAGTACCAAGCTCCCAAGCCGCAAAAGTAAACAGTTCCCTCAAACCCGCTGCAACAGAACAGCAACAGCAACCCGCCGCAACAGACCAGCACCAGCAACACGCCGCAACAGAACAGCACAAGCAACACGCCGCAACAGGCCAGCAACACGCTGCAAGCAGACCCTATGCAGAGCGTCCCTTAGATGTCATCACCAACAGCAACCCTCCGTAACAGACCAACAACAACCCTCCACAACAGAACAGCAACAGCAACACGCTTCAACAGAACAGCAACACACCGCAACAGACCAGCACCAGCAACACGCAGCAACAGAACAGCAACACGCTGCAACAGGCCAGCACCAGCAACACGCCGCAACAGGCCCTATGAGATGAAGACGGAAGCCTAGAGGCCGTTTTTCACAAACGCCTACAATTCAGCATTTTAAGGAACTGAGGGTATGCAAAAGCAGCACCCCCTCAATTCAACAAATAGCTGAAAATAAACACATTACTAATAACGCACACATAGTGCTTTCTCCTTTCAGCGGACAAAGCACTAGCTCTTGGCGTTCTGGATTCTATGGCTTTTGTCGATAGTTTAGATTCTCAGAGATCTGAGTCCAAGAACTTTTGGGCAATCTGGACTGCATGGCGGACGCAGTCGTCACAGCTGCAAAGAACCTGCCCTCTGACAACATTCCCCGTCTGGGGATCTATGTGAATACCTTTGATGTCCGCACATCGCAGAGCACCAACCGTCTCCTTGAATTCAGCACTGAGACTCCTTGCTTTCAGTGCTGTTGGAGTTTTTACTGAAGTTAACTTCCTTGGAACTGTTTCAGAGCCATCTATCTTAGCTTTGTCTCCAGCTTCTATATCAGCATTACCGTCCAGAAGCCCCAGAACCATACCCGCACCGACAAGGGCTCCGCAGGTAGCGTCCATACCGCCCATTCCGCTGCCGAAACCGCTGCCCAAAGCCTTCAAGAAGATTTCATCTCCGGCAGAAACACCTCCAGCTGCAACACATTCTGCTGCCTTACTGGAGCTCCAGCGCTCCTTGATTTCACCGGCAAAAGCAAGCAGCACCGCCTGGCAGCAGTTACAGCCGATCCTGTGCTTCCGTTCAACCGCTAAATCTTTACGTTCCCAATCCATAACGCCGCCTTTGCTCCGACCACCGTCTGCAATCTCAATACTGTTATCCATAAACAAATGCAACTATTTTTGTATAAAGGTATGACCTTTTTGCTATCTTTCCCAAAATTAAAAAAATTCAAGACCATGAAAATCTTCAGACTACTTTCAGTTATGACTGTATGCCTGGTTTTTACCGCAATTAGCTGCGCTCACGACAAGATTATCCCTGTAACCCAGCTTCCGGCACCGGCACAGACCTTCATCAAGACATATTTTGCTGACAAGACCGTTGCTTACGCAAAGCAGGACGGAGCAAAGTACGAAGTCAAGTTCAACGATGGCGCTGAAGTGGAGTTCACCCGCCGCGGAGAATGGGACAAAGTTGACTGCAAGTTTGCTGCAGTTCCTGAGGCAATCGTTCCGGAAATGATCAAGACCTATGTAGCAAACAACTATCCGGGAGCGCTTGTCACCAAGATAGACAAAGAACGGTTCGGATATGAGATTGAGATTTCCAACGGTCTGGAACTCAAGTTTGACCGCAACTTCAATGTCTTTGACATAGACGACTAAAAAAATATTGCGGTTCTCCGCTGAAAAACGCATTGATACAACAAGACATCAGATTCAGGAATTCTACCGCCGTAGGACTGCTGGCAGGTTTTGCAGCAGGCGTGTCCTACGGTCTGAACCCCCTCTTCGGGAAACCTCTTCTTGAGGCAGGCGTTCCTGTTTCCACGATGCTGTTTTTCAGGTACTTTATATCCGCCTTGATTCTCGGGTTATGGATGGTTGCAAGAAAGGAATCTCTCCAGGTCAAAGGCCGGGAGCTTAGACTTCTTGTCATTCTGGGCCTTCTGTTTGCATGCAGCAGCATCACCCTCTTCGAATCCTACAAGTTCATCCCGTCAGGGCTTGCTACCACGCTTGTGTACCTTTATCCGATATTCGTATCGCTGATTATGATTGCACTAAGAAAGTATCCGACCTGGCAGTCCTGGCTTTCAATTGCCGCCACCACAGTGGGAGTGGTTCTGCTCTGCCTGCCGCAAGGTAGCGTAAAGCTGCATACAGGCGGGATGATCCTGGCCGCCCTTTCCGCCCTCAGCTATGCACTTTATCTGGTGATTGTCAACGTGTCCGACCGCATAAGACACATCTCAGAGCACACTCTTACATTCTACGCCCTACTGACGGGCAGCGTGCTCTTCCTCCTTACCAGCATTCCGGAAAAAGACCCGTTTTTGACAGGCTGTAATTCCTGGGCCTCAGCGATGAACCTCTTCGGGCTTGCCATCTTCCCTACGATGATATCTATGCTCACCCTGGCCCTGTCCACAAGAATCATCGGCCCGGTAAGGACCGCCGTTCTCGGAGTTTTTGAGCCTATTACTTCAATCCTCATCGGCACCCTGCTTTTCAAGGAAGTCATCACAAGCCGTATGCTGCTCGGTATCGGCATCTGCATCGCCGCCCTGATGTTTATGGTAATCACTACCAGCCGCAGGAAGTGAGGGATTATTCAAGCACCTTTGAGAATGCGTTGTAGTTCTTGTCGTGAGAATTGTGGTCCTCAATGATAGAGTAGGATATCAGCCGGAACTTGTTTTTGAACTCAGGCTCGCCTGTTACCTGCCGGAACAGGGATGCCATTTCCTCAGGCGGGGTCTTGAACGCTCCACAGCCAAAGGCTCCCAGAACCACAGAGTCGTGCCCCTTGGCCAGGGCTATGCGGAAAATGGTTCGTATCTTGTTGAGTGTAATGTCAATAGCCCTTTTAGGCATGTGCCCGTCTGGCGTGAGTTTAATCTCGTGCTTTCCGTTCAGGTTCAGAGCCGCGCAAGTGATTACCGCCACATTGTACGGATTGTCCATAAACACACATTCCCTGCCCTGGCGGAAAACGGTAACCTCAGGGGAATAGATTGCGCTGAACTGCCCCGTTATCGGATAGTTGTTGCCCTCGATATGCGGATAGCGGTACTTTTCGGCGTACCTGGCGTCAAAAGCGTAGATAGAGCGAGTAAGGGTGCTCCTTCTGCATATAGTCTCTTCCTGGGCCCTTGAGCCGCCCTCCACTCCGCCACCCGGATGCCCGGCGCTGGCAAAGTTCAGCAGAATAGGATTATACCCGTCCTGCACCAGCCGGCCAGCCGTATCCAGGCAATCGGCCAGCTCCACAACCACCTTAGTTTCAGCCTCCTGGCAAGGCACGTCAGCTACGCTAAACTCCTCTTGGAAGCACTCGCTCCCCTTAACCATCGGTTCCACGTCAAGCTTAATAACGTTCCCCGCCTCAGTGCGGTACTCGCCCGCCTTGATGCACTTAGTTGTCTCTTTGAAGATTTCCGCATTTCTTGCCTTAATCTTTGTTACCTCCGGGTCATAGTTTTTCCAGTACATGTTCTTTCTCCTTTTATGTTTCATTTCAAATTTACTCAAATCCTTTCAACTATATATACTCGCCACACAAACAAACATTGCAGTTCAGACAACAAATTTGTTTGGCGATGGAAGATTTTGCACGATTGTTAGTATCTTTATACTGAAAAGCAAATTGAAAATAATACACAACGAACATGAAAGAAATACTTGAAGCAATCCTCGAGCAGATAGCCGAGGCGGACATAACTCCTATTAAAAACTTCCTCTTTGAAAACCCGGGCGAGCCGCTCGTAGCAACAGGATCGGGCGGGGCGGAGTCGGCAGCGGACCTTTTGGCACTCTTGTACGGAGCCAGGGGCGGAGTGGGCACAGCTGTATCGCCGATGACACTCAACTCCTTCAGCGACAGCGCCTTGGGTACATCCAAGATTCTGCTCATAAGCAAAGGCGGGCACAACAAGGACATCATCTTTGCAACCAGACGCGGACTGAAAGCCAACCCGGAAAAGACAGCAGGCATCTTCTTGTACGAGGGCGAGAGAAACGAATCCAGGAAGATCCTCCTCAAGGCAAAATCCAAGAACTCGTTCTGCATTCCGCTCTCACAGTCCGGGGACGGCTTCGTGGCCATAGGAACAACCTTCGCGTACTTCGCCTTGTTCGCCAGGATCTTCCAGCCGAAGGCGAATGTCCTCAAATACAAAAACATACCGCGCAACCCTTACACCATTTGCCTCAACGATGGCACTCCTCTCAAGATCGAGGACCTCAAAAAAGTCAACAGCTACCTCATCCTCCACGGAAGCTGGGGCCGCCCCGTAGCCGATTCGCTTGAAGGCAAACTGGTTGAAAGCAGCCTTGCCACAGCCAGCGTATTCGATTTCCGCAACTACTGCCACGGCCGCTTCATCTTCACTTCCAACCACTTGGAGGACTCGGCCATAGTAATGCTAATATCGCCGAGAGAAAAGAAAATAGCCCAGAACATCAGAAAGTTCCTCCCTAAGACAGCCAAGCTCATACTCATAGAAACGGAGCATGACAGCCCTGAGGCCAGCCTGGATCAGCTCATCCGCTCCACGGTTTTCTTCGAGGATATCTGCAAGGAAAACGGAGTCAACCACAAAAGCCCCGCAAACCCGGGCAAAATAGACAAACGAAGACCAATGTCCATACCATTCACAGAAGAACTTAAAAAATACGGACCGCTTACCCTATAGCGATTATTCCAAAATATTTCCTCCTTTCATCTAAGATTTCCGCCTGTCACCAGTATATATCGGTGACAGGCATTTTACTAACATCTAAAAAAGGAGGTACAATATGATAGATTACACCCCACTTGGCATAGCAATAGGTTGTAAAGAAGAATATGAAGACTACGTTACTGAATCAAAGAATGTTGATTCCAACCATGTCTTTAAGTATTCATACTCCGAAGATAAAACACTTACGGATAAGGATAAAGCGTTCATAGACAAAGCATACCAGATGCTGGAGCGTTTTAAGTCCATCATCCCTGAGTTATCAGTTGTCATCTACAAGAGAGACAATCATAACTTTACTCTCATTGACAACAATGTTACTCCATCTGGATATGCAATGGAAACCATTGGCAGACAGTTCCCTCTTTATGGTGATCACATAGATGAAGAAGATGTGTATAACATACTTCACTACATGTGTCTTTCATACCCGGTAGATTCCAACAACAACATCATTGACGTATCCGTTTACGCAAAGGAAATATGCGCCGAATACAAAAAGGGTATTGCATGGCGCAGAATCAAGGGCATGGAAATCTATGAAAATCTGGACATTGACAACTACAACGGAGATTTAGAATGGGCATTATACAACAGATGGGCCTCCCATCAACTATGCGCGTACCCTTTCTTTAAGGAGAATAACGATCCTCCTTTCAACATAGTTATCGGCATCCCATTAGACTGCACAAAAGATATTTATATGAAACTCAACGATGCAAAACCTCTCATTGAGGAATGCATCAGCACTCTCTCTAATGACCCATCCATTCAAGAGTGTCAAGTTGATGTCGGACTCTTTCCCGCAGCAAAGCAAGAGCAAACGGAAGAAACAAAACAGGAAGAATCAAAACTAGAAGAAAAGAACGCAGAATAAAACAACATAACAATATGACATACAAAGAAATAGAAAACAAGAATCTTCGCGATTTAAAAGATGAAAAACAGATTGTGGCACTCCACGAGACCGGTCACCTTGTTGCCATGATGGCCCTCGGCCTCTATGACAAGTTCGAGTACATTACTATTGAACCCGCTAACGGCACATCGGGCCTTACGGAAATGACGCCAGATGCCAAGGGCGCCATTCAAAAGTCCCTTAACCGTGTCGCCGAAAAGGCTACCACCGTTTCCCAAAAAGCTGCACAAATGATCAACTACTCAGATGACTATCAGGCTTTTTGCAACTTGTTGTTTGCAGACGCTCCCAAGCTCTTCCTTCCACACATAACCAGGCTTTTTGCCGGCGGCTCCATCTGCAGACACTACGGCAAGCAGAGAGATGATCTCTGCCTGATTGACAACAGTCTTATCCGCAACATCCTCGCCCTTTACAACATGGGCGACAAGTTCTCTGAGGTTCAAGCCGTTGCAGACGCCTTCCTCAAACTCGTCTTCGAGCGCTATGAAAAGGTAACCAAACTCATCTGCTTCAACCTCCTTGAACGCAAGACTCTCCACAAACAAGACATTGACGCCCTCCTTGCACAAAACAAGGACGACATCTTCAAGTGGTAAACAGAGCAGAGCAAAGCATACAAAGCATACAAAACAAACACGCAACAGTAAACACGGCATAAACCCAAGCAGCAAATGACAGACACTATCACATATCTCTCACAGTTCAAGGAAGATACCCCCGCCTGGCTGGTCAACTACAAGCCAGGCGACCCTTCCTGCAAGATCTCCTTCTCGGACATCATGTCCGGCAGAGTGGGCTACTACCCGGGCAGCGGCTTCGACGGCACCCTGGCAAAGGTGGGCAACAAGTCCCACTCCGTGCACTCCTTCCTCTACGTAGACTACGGCCTTCGCAAAAGCGAGCTTACTTCCCACCTGCGCAAGCCCAAATCCGTCAACGGTTACCACATCATCGGCCACATAGACTGGACGGAAAAAGACCTCCTTCCCAACGGCCAGTACCCCCTGAACATCCGCAAAAGGCCCAGATTCAGCCTTGACCCCAACTGGTTCCGTCCGGAAGGCGAGCAGCCGTACTGCTTCACAGATATCTTTGAGCGCAACCCCGGCAAGACCGACTCCTGGGGCTCCGATCGCTTTGCCATTACCTTCCTCTTCGCCGATGGCATTGACACCTACTACCAGCTCTTCTGCAGGCAGTACAACAAAGCCCCTTGGCTCTTCCTCCTCAAAGACCACGGCTTTGGTGGCAACTACGACTGCTTTGGCAGGGGCGGCCTTCTTGATGCCATCATCACCAAAAACCCAATCCGCCCCGCCTACGTCCTCTGCGCCGACAACACCTTCATCTGGAACGGCTACCAGCAGATAAATGACCTCACCCCAGTAATCAGCGACACCGACCGCTGCCCATTACTCTTGTACCAAAAAAATTGCTAAATTGCATAAGCAAAACAAGCAATACAGTCTATGAAATTCTACCACGGATCATCAGCAACGCCGTTCGACAAGTTCAGCCTCGATCACGCCCTTGAAGGCGACGGCAAGGTAAAGTTCGGCTGGGGAGTGTATGTCACCGAAAAGTACAACACAGCAGCCCATTACGCATTCAACAAGAAGCGTCCTGAAAACAAAGACTTCTACGTGTACACAGTGGAGATTCCGGACCGCAAAACCGGCGCCCAGGACAACTGCCTTTCCCTGCTTAAAGGCGTTCCTGTAGCCGACTCCATTGTTAAGCGCACGGAGAAAAAGCTCAAGACCATCATCCCCGACGAAGCCAAGGCAGAAGGCATCCCGTTCCGCAAGTATCTGGCAAACCTCCTTACCGATCAAATCCAGCCAGTCAAGAAGATGATAGCCAAGGCCACCGTTGAAGGAGAAAAAGCCGCCTCGGAATTTCTCCTTTCAATTGGCGTAGAGCTGATTGAGTGGCCATACAACTGGCAGAAGCCAGATGCCGAGAAAAACATGGCGGTCCTGGACGACAACTCCGTAAAGATCCTCCGCATAGAAAAAGTTCAGCTCGACGACAAAGCCCACCAGCTTATAGAAGGCTCCCAGAAACTCATCAAAGAGTTCTAACCAAAACCGCAGCACACATATAACCCGCAGCACACAACACACAAACTGCACGCAACAACATGGCACAAAGAAAAACCCTCAAAGACGCCCTCCAGGAAAACTACCCGGAGTACTACGGATGGTTTGACTATCCTGCAGACCAGGCTGCAGTCTTCTGCAAGACAGATGCAAAGTGGGGCATCTTCGGCAACTTTGCCCAGACCCCTATCCAGATAGACGGCGTTCCTTTCAACTGCACGGAGAAGATCTTCCAGATAATGAAGTTCACCGATAAAGCTTCCAGAAAAGCCATCTACTCCCGCAACGGCCAGACTATTAAGATGACCGCCAAGCACCAGGAGAAAGTAAGCGGCATCCGCTCCGACTGGGCCAAGATCTTTGTCGACGCCATGAAATACTGTCTTCTGCAAAAATACCAGCAGAGCGAAGATTTCCGCACCGAGCTCAACAAGTCCAAGGGCCTCTATATAATTGAGAAACAGCCCAACTCCACCTCCCCAGCCAACACCTGGAACGCCAAGCTCACCCCCGACGGCAAAACCTGGTCCGGCCCCAACCTCCTTGGCCGCCTGCTTATGGAACTCCGCGACACCGGCACTCTCACCTACTCCCTCCCTGCCGACGCCACCAACTTCTCAGACCTAATCTCAAAACAAATTCACAAATAAAAGATATTTTAAAACAGGATGCTATTATGAAAGATTTTTTGAAAGATTCACAACCGTTAGAAGAAAATGAAGATGATTTTACTCTAACACCAGAACAGGAAAAAACACTTAAGAGATTACAAGAGGAATGGGAAAAGAAGAAACCATTCGAAGAAAGAGTAAAGGAATTCAAGGAAAAAGAAGCAGAAAGAGAAGCCAAAATGTCCGAGGATGAGAAGAATCAAAGAGAATTTATGGATAGTATTGAAGAAAAACTCGACGGATTCACAGAAGACCTCTTAGAAATCAAGGAATATGTTGAAAATTACAAGGATATCTATCATCTTGATGAAACAAAAAGAGATTGGGAGCGATTATATAATCGGATAGAAAGAGTTTTAGACAGCCTCCTTATGTAGCCTATCTTCCCGTATAATAAATCACTTCTTTTGTAAGAAATTCCCTGGCAGCGCACTGATTTATAAACTTAAAAACTTATTTATTATGGCAATGAAAGAACTTATTAAAAAAGAGTATTCAATCAATCTCGGATACCTTCTTGAAGTAGGCGGTTCTCCGATTGACATTTTCATTCCTGAAAATATTGCAGACAAGATTGGTGGAAAGACGTTGAAAGCAAATATTAGCAGTTATCCTGTATTGAAAGACGGAGATTATTTTACCTATACTTTTGACTTAAAACTTTCCAATAATATTTGTTTAGGACACTATTCTTATAGTTTATCAGAGATACTTTGTGAAATGGCAAAACACTTTAAAAAGTTGTTTAACCGCAAGAACTGCGAAACGCACTTTTTGGACGAACTTTACGTAGAGAGTTTGGTTATAGATACTGACACTCTTGAAATCACTTGGGTACTCGGCAGTTAGTTTATTTATTGTTTAACTTATTAAATATTAGTAGATTAAGATTAGATTTGAGAATAAAAACGTACCTCAAAGAAATACAAATTTAAAACTAATGGATATGGACATTAATGACTTAAAAGCGTTTGCTCAGACCTATGCTAAAGTAGAGGCCATCTGCCTTGAAATTATGGACAATCTCAGATTCAATCCAGAAGAATACATTAAAAAAAGAAGATGATTTTGAGAATTGGCGGAATAACGATAGTTTCAATCACAACTTTGTTATCCCATATTCAGATGCAGAATATGTTGCTGCAAAAGTTAACAATGACGGCAATGTAGAGCTTCATTACATTTCATATGATCATGATTATCTTACTTCCATTGTCATCCCCAAGGAAGTCTTTATCAACGAGAATATTGATGAATGGTGCAAGTCTGCAGTATTAGAGCGCAAACATGAATTGAAAGAAAGCATAGAACGAGCTCAAGCTGAAAAAGAAGAGAGTGAACGCAAATTATATGAAGAGCTTAAAAAGAAATACGGAGATTCTTAGAATCTGACATCCTTTTCCATTTTTGGGGTTTCATAAAGACAACTAGTAAATAGCCCCCCTAAAAAACATATAAATAAAATAGAAAGAATATGAATTACAGCGAAATTGCACACATGAATCTCCGCGATCTAGACAAAAACAATCGGGATCAGATCGTGGCTTTACACGAAACAGGCCACTTTATTGCCATGCTGGCGCTTGGTATGTTTGACAAGTTTGAATACATCACTATTGAACAAGGAGTAGATGACTTCGGACACTTAACGGATGGGTTAACTGAAATGACTCCGGAAGCAAAGGAAGAAGTTTTGAATTGTGTTAATAATGTCCGAACGAAAGCAGAGAATTCTGGCAATTCTTTCGATGATTATTATTCATATTGCAAAGCTAATTTTATTGAAGGGCCCAAATGCTATTTCCCTCATATAATTAGACTCTTTGCGGGAGGATCCATTTGCCGTTATTACAATAACCCCTTCGAAGAAAGATGTGAATTCGATTATGATGAAATCAGGGAGACTCTTTCTTCCTATTTTATGACTGATAAATTTTCTGAAATGAAGGTTATTGCAGATGCGTTTCTCAAAAATGTATTCAAGTGCTATGACAAAGTATCTAAGCTTATTTGCTATAACTTGATAGAACGCAGGACCCTCAATAAGGCAGATATAGAAGCCTTGCTGAAAGAGAACAAGGAAGCTATCTTTATGTGGTAATCATTAACGATATTGAAAAATGGAAGACAACAAAAACTCAACAAACGTAATTTCTTACCTTTCACAATTTAAGGAAGAGATGCCAGAATGGCTCTGCAACTATCGCCAGGAAAATAAAGTTCCTTTTTCTGATATAATGTCCAGCCGAGTCGGATACTATCCAGGAAGTGGCTTTGACGGCACATTGTTTAAGGTTTGCAACCGCTCTCACTCTGTCCATTCCTACTTATATGTGGATTTTCATATCCGTAAAGATGAGATGAAGAATCATCTGCTTGAGCCCAGAAGCATTTATGGATATCATAGCATAGGAAGAATTGAGTGGGATGAAAAAGATTTAATGCCCAATGGACAATACCCTATAGATGTAACTTATAATCGCCCTAATCCATATAGTTTTGTTCTTAAAGATGAGCCGCCATATTGCTTCACAGAAATCATGGAGCGAGATGAAGACAGAACCGATGACTGGGGCGCTAAACGTTTTGCTGTAACTTTTCTCTTCGCTGATGGCACGGCTGCCTACTACCAGTTGTTTTGCAAAGAATACCAAAAGGCGCCTTGGATCTTTCTCCTCAAAGACCACGGATTTGGCGGTAATCCAGATCGTTTTGGAAAGGGAGGAGTTCTAGACAAAATCATTAGTTTAAATGGAACACGTCCAGAGTATGTTCTTTGCAGAAACAACGATGACATATGGAAGGGATATGAACTAATTAAAGGACTTGAGCCTGTTATAGCCGACACAGATCAATCTCCTTTGCTTTTGTGGCAAAAGAACTAATCATTGCACTAATACATTTTATCTTATTTAAAAACGCCGGTCTTATCCGGCGTTTTTTATCCCCTCATTGACGATCCTGTAAGAAATTCCGCGCAGAGCAGTATATATCATTGCTAACAATTAAAACAAGACAAGCAATGATAGTATTACACCTCAGCGACCCAACCACCCGCTTCCTCCACAGCATCTATGAAGGCATAGATGGTGTGCGTCTATTCACCTCCTTAACCCAGAAGCAGGAAGCCCTGAAAGCCATCCAGGCTGCCCCAAAGGACGAGCCCATCCTCCTTCTGGGGCACGGCACCCCTTTTGGCCTCATAGGTACCTTCACAGAGTATTTCATCGGCGATGCAGAAGCCGACATTCTCAAAGACCGCCCCAACATTGTCGGCATATTCTGCTACGCCTCCACCTTTGCCAAGCGCCACAACCTCAAGGGTTTCTTCAGCGGTATGTTCATCTCCGAGCCTGCTGAAGCCCACATCCTCAGCGTCTCCGCCACCCCACAGGAAATAGAGGAAATGAACTGGGCCTTCTCCGGCAAGCTCGGCGACCTCCTGAGAGGCAACACCTCTCTTGAAACCATTGCCGCAACCCTTAAATCCAGCCTCAGCGCCCCAAGCTCCACTTCAGGCACAACCCCAACCCCACTCACACCCCTCACCTCCTTCAACTACTCACGCCTAACCTACCGCAAGACTGGCACCGAGCCCCTGCCCGAGAGCGAGAACTACCTATGTTTCAACGTATAGCCCAGCATCTATGACCGCATTCGAAAACAACAAAACACAGTTTCTTGACCTCGAGAGGCAAATCACCGACCTTGAAGGCAACCGGTATTCATGCATTGATAACCGCCAAATTCAAAAATAAAAGTGCCATACTTCCAGGAATGATCACACAAACGAAACATATGACATACAAGAAGAACGACATTGTAAGAATCATTACAAACCAACCGGACGTCCACCTAATGGAAATGTTTGGTCATTGTGACTTTAAGCCAGAAGAAATAACGCCCAAAGAGTATATTGCCCGCGTAAAGAGCGTCATCGCCGACGGAAAGGCATATATAGTTTCTGTCATCTCTTATTGGGGCTCTGTTTGCATTCTTAATCCCGATGAAATCATAGGGCAGTTGAAGGAATCAGAGCTCACGGAAGAACAAAGGATGCAGTATCATGAACGCACCCATCTGGATGCCCCTAATGTCTACGACAACGATCCGTCCTGGCTCGACAAATCCTTAAGCGTGGAAGAAAAATGCAAAGCCGTTGCTCGTAAAGCAATGGCAGAACTATTCCCGGAAGAAAAGATAACCGAAATAGAGATGTACGAGGGCTTTTTCCTCAGAAACTATATCAACGATTTAAATCGTTGTATGGAGCAAGCCGGGAACGGTAAAAACAAAGAGGAACTGGCAAGATTGCGCACAAAAAGAGACAAGCTCGAGTCCTGGTTCAAGAAGATGAGATTCAAGGAGTACTATGCCGTTAAAGTTGGCGTGACAACTCCTCTTAAGGCCAGCGAGACCGTAACTACATTCTGGTTGATTGCAATTGACCTTAATTTTGAAGAGGTCTCCATTATGAGGGATAGCACTGAAAGAACTCATTTCTATTTAAGCCTTGGAGCAGAGCATGATAATCTCTATCACGCGAAGATGGACTTTGCCCGAGAATGCGGCATGTAGTTGACAGCTTCCAAAACTGCTCACATGTGCATTTATCCCCGTGTTATTGGCGGGCCTATACGGGCCCTATATTTCACGGGGCTTTTAGTTATATGCTAGAGAAACATTTATTTGAGTATATTTGGAAACACATTTTTAACAGTAACAATTATGCCTGAACAAACAACTCCTTTCTGGCTAGAGATAAAGACTGAATACATTGATGCAAATCTTGAGAAAGTAATTGATTACCTTTCCAAAGAATCACAACTGGCAAAAAAGAATGAGTTATATGATCAAACTGAACGTCTGCTGCTTAAACGCGCAGAGGAACTCATAGATGAAATATCTTCAAGACCTGTCTGGGAAGATGACACACCTACAGAAAAGGACTCTGCAATTTCTAAACTCAGGATACTGGGAGCTTTCCTGCTGATAAGAGAGGACAAATCAGAGTCCATTGTCAGGGAATCTTTCTTCTGCTTTTTGAGGCTGTTAATCAGTGCCCTTCCGGAAAACTATACGGAATCTCTCAGCGAAATTTCCACCAAATGCCTGACATCCAACAGTATTGTTACATATAGTTTCGGCTGGAATGACATAAAAGAATGCAAACTGGAGATTCTTGCCCACAAGATTTCAGGCACATGCAAGTTTTCAGAACAAAGCATCCCTGTCTCCTGGTTCCAGGGCAAAGGTTCACTGAAAATAGAAAACGGAAACATAGATATCTTTCAGACAAACAAGGACAAAACAGCTTTCGGGAAACTGGCTCCATCGCTGAAGATACTGGAGAACACCATTAAAGTGCAAACTCCTGCTTCTGAAAAACTTGCGTTGTCAGTTGAAGACATCATTGAGGAAATGAACAAATTCACTCAAAATTTCATAAACATCCAAGAAAGCACCATCCCCTCACCTGTCAAAGCGCTGAAAGACTATGAGATCGGAGACAAAATGGCCGTCCGCTACAAAGGCTATAACTATGCCAAAGACTTGATAGTAGAGACAATAGACGGAAAATACAACCGGATTGAGGGAATTGTCCCTGCTCGGTCAAGCGCTTTCAGGAACATATACTTAGCAAGTACACTTGCTCAATTTCTTAAACCAGGAGATTGTTTTGACGCAATATACAAAGGAGGTACGCGGCAAATCTTCGACTTGTCAGAAACTTTCATAGAAGCCCTAGTCAGCAACACTGTCGAGAAAAAAGAAATAGTCGCCATACTGAAAAACATCAACACAAAAGGTCTTATGACATGGTGGACCGAAGACGGATACCCTGCTTATGTAGAAAACAATCCCGGTACGTATGACATAGGGGATTCTGCCATACTGAGAATAACCGGATGTAGCGAAAGCGGATATGTATATGCACTCGTTGAAAATGACTGTACAGACACTTTTGACGAGGATGAATCCAGACAGTATTGCATAAATGGTTTTGTCTATGCAGAAGAACCGGAACTGGCTCCGGTCCCTGTATTCGATGAAACAAGCCAATCTTCCGTAAAGGGCCTGTGCCGCCTTCTGTTCCGCTATCAAAGAAGCCAGGAAAGCGCTGTAGAACGCTTCAGGATCCTGTGCATCTGCCAGATACTCGCAAAATTGACAGATGATGCCCCTGCCTTGGAGTATATCAGGTTTGTCAGCGATTACCTACGCAATCTAGTATTCTTTGCCAATGACGAAATCAATCACATCAAGCCTCTGTCCCCAAGCAAGGACATGGCTTCGTTGCCATCAGTAGTCAAGCGTATGGAAATCATCAAAATCCTTCAGGCATACGGCTTTGACAAAGAAGACAGCCGGCTTGATGCCGTCATCCAGGAAAGTGGAAAAAAAGACGAACTCCTTGTAAAACTTGCAAAACTGGTCCAGTCCAGCAACCGCATAGACAATGTATATCCAGCCATAAAGAGTGTAATCAAAAGACAAATAACCAAATACCTTTCTGTAGAAACAGAAGACAACACCAACTTTGAAGAGGCAAGCGGCCCTAACCTTGGTGTAGAGAACAACCTGACAGAATTCAAGACCTCTTTTTTCTTTGCTCCCCCCAATGCTTACGAAAAAAATCAGGAGAAAAACATATTCAAGGACCTATGTTCTTTCCTCAACACCCAGGAGGGAGGCACCCTTTATCTTGGTGTAAACGACAGCGGACATATAAGCGGTCTGGGCTCAGACCTGGAACACCTCAACACCAAAGTTGCCGGCGCATACAAAAACATAGACGGTTATATCAGATACATTACAGACAGAGCCAAACAGTATTTTGAACTTGATGAAAGAATAAATTTCATCATCAACCCTGCATACGACGGCCGCGTTGTAGTAATAAAAGTTGAGCCATACGAACATGGAGTGGTTGAATTTGAAGGGATCCCTTACATTCGCACCAACAGCGAATCTGTCAAGATGAGCCAGTCTCTGCGCCGCCAGATTGAGGCAAAAAGAATAACCGGCAAATCAAAAAGATCCAAAACAATAGTCGCACTGTCAGAAGCAATCCGGGAAGAAAAGAAAGTGACATTCTTCAACTATTCGTCCTCTACAAGTGATGAGATCCATGACAGGCACCTGGAACCGTTTGCATTCCTTGGAGACTATACTTTTGTCTGGTGCTATGATCTTGACGATGGCAAAAACAAGCTCTTCAGGCTTTCCCGTATCGGAAGCCTGAAAATCGACGATGAATCATGGACTTGCAAAGACAAACATCAGAAGGGCAAGACAGATATCTTCCATTTTTCCGGCGACAAGCCAATTCATATAAAACTCCAGCTCGACCTGGTTGCAAAGAACCTTTTGACTGAAGAATTCCTGGACAGCGGGCAAGACTTGTATTCCATTGACAGCAACAACAATCTTTGGATTCTCGAAACCACTGTTTACAGCCTCCTGGGAGTTGGCCGCTTCTACTGCGGTCTGGCCAATCATATAACCATCATTGATGCCCCTGAACTGGAAGAATATGCCAAGGCTTATTTCAAAAAGGCACTTGAATAGTGGGCCTATAGGACAACATGAGAGATAATTCCGAAAAGGAAGAGACTTGATTGGAAAAAAGGCGGAAACACCCAAGAATCGTACTGGAAAAATGTTTGGAAAAATGTCAATAAGATGATTACTAGAAAATTAGACACATTTTTGGATGATTTCTATCAGAACGGTAACAAGGCGCTTCTTCTCACAGGTGCCCGACAGGTCGGCAAGACAGTCGCTTTCAGGAGATTCGCCGAGCGGCATTATACCCATTACATTGAAATAAACTTCCTCAAGACTCCGGCTGCTGCATCCATCTTCGACAAGGTCAAAACAGCACAGGAGATCCTGACGAGAATCTCGGCTTTTACCAACGTGCCTATGGTTCCGGGCGAGACTTTCATTCTCTTTGATGAAATCCAGGATTGTCCTGAATGTGTCACCCAGATAAAATTCCTCGTTGAAGAAGGCAGTTTCCGCTATGGCCTGACAGGTTCCCTATTGGGTATTGAGCTGAAGGATATCCGCTCTGAACCAGTAGGATATATGGACATCGCCGATGTCTTTCCGCTGGACTTCGAGGAGTTCTGCAGCGCCATCGGAGTGGCGACTAGGATTATAGATCATCTACGCTCCGCCTTTGAAAACAGACTTCCTGTGGATCCTGTAGTTCACAGTCAGATGATGGGTGTGGTGAACCTCTACATGGTGGTGGGCGGAATGCCATCCGCCGTCCAAAAATACATTGACACCCATAACATGCAGCATGTCGGTGCAGAGCAGAGAGCGATTCTCAATTTATACAAACGAGATATCTCCCGGTATGATCCGGAAGAGAAACTTCTTCTCAACGAGATTTTCGATCTTATCCCCTCCGAGCTCAATGCCAAAAACAAGCGATTCATCCTCAAGTCGCTGAACGAGGGGGCCAAGTTTAAGCAATACGAGGATAGCTTCTTGTGGCTCAAGAACGCTGGTGTCGCTATTCCGGTATTCAATGTGGAAGAGCCCGTATTTCCTCTCAAGTTGAACAAGCAAAGAAACCTGTTCAAACTCTTCCAGAATGATGTGGGATTGCTGGCATACCAGTATGCTGACGGCATTCAGCTGCGCATTCTCAGTGGAGAGATCAATCTTAACTACGGTGCCGTTTATGAGAATTTCGTGGCTCAGGAACTCCATGCGCATGGCTACAAGGATAAACTGTACTACTTCAACAGCAAGAAGCAGGGAGAGTTGGTCTTTGTGCTTGAAAGAGCAGACGGAACCATTCTGCCGACAGAGGTCAAATCCGGGAAGGACTATGAATTCCACTTGGCCTTGAACAACATCCTTGGAAATGAGCAGTATCGCATTCCCGAGGCGATTACCTTCTGCAATGACAATGTCAGCATACGCGGGAAGGTGGTCTATTTACCCGTGTATATGACTATGTTCTTGAAGTGCAAACAGGAAATTGAGGCCGGCGAGTTTGTTCCTGACATCAGTGCCCTGACATAGTATAATACTCTATGTCTGGCCAAATCTTACAAGAATTATGATTTTCCCGATTATCCCTTTAAGCGGGGAAATAAATCCGTACTTTTAAATCACGCAATGGGGAATCTTAGATGCCCTTATTAAAAAGAACAGCACCCGCCCAAACTACGTGCTTCGAGCTAGGAACACACATATTTGGGACGGGTATCAATTGATTGATGGAGTTCAGCCTGAATTGGGTGACACAGACCATTCTCCATTAGAATTGTGGCTTTAAAGTGTGATATCAAATATGTTCAGCAAAATAACATGGATGTTGCTCTCCCTTTTGAAGCCTTTCACGGAAAGCAAGAATTTCTGATTCGATTATTTTGTATAATTCATTGACATCAGCGTATTTTCCTAATTCTTCCACCTGAGAATGGACTGCCGGCAAAACAGAGTCTATCATCTTTATATATGAATCGACTTCCGCTTCTTCAGGTAATAGTTTTGACTCAAAAAGTATGTGTGCAGGATGCATGACGCCACCAAGTCCACAAGAAATCATAGGCACACCAGTTTCTGAATGAAACTTATACATCACATCTCTTCCAGATAATTTGAAAATAGCCTGGGCTTGGAGGCAATGAAGAAATACACAGAATGAAAAATAAAAACTCTTCTCCCTTGTTGAAGAAGGAATGCTCGGTCTTGGAGGATTGTTTCTTTTTTCAGCGAATCCAATCCAAGGTATAACCGGATCTGTACAACTTCGTCCGACATCATACCAAGACATCATATCGCGCTGAAACTCTTCACTTCCGTAATAATCGCGATAGCTCTCCATTGAAAAATTAGTATTCATAATTTATGCTTTTAAAATTACATTTTGCTTTATCGTGTTTTGTCGAGTCCCCTCAATGCAAATATAACTAAAAATCACCACATTTTCGTTGTTTTGTTGTACTATTGCATCATCAGAAGGGTTGCTTGACAGGAGGCTATTATTCCCCTTAGGAACGTTTGGGGTTATAACGCCTCTTCCTAAAATCGCCACCACAATTTCCCCGGAGGACTCGCTGAGTGCCATCGATGGCACAGGCCCAATCCTTACCTTTCAAACAATAAGGAAAGAGAAGATTACGCCAAAGCAAGAAAAGAAGAGCTCTGGCGTATAGTCTTCGACCCCAACAAACAGGATGCTGCGGCACATCAGTAAACTCAGCAAGTTCCCGATGCTTACAGAATTCTGGAAAGCTTGCGTTTAAGAGAAGCAGAGAGTCTGTCAAAATCAAGATTATTGACAATCTTTTTACGACGTTTAGGAGCCATGCTTTCAGTTTTCGGTTGAAACTTTTTGTCAACTTTTACTCGTTCGGCTACTTCTAAGAAAGCCTCTTTCTTGTCCGCCAGTTTCTTTTTAAGCTTTTCAAAGGCATTGTGGCAACGGACGCTTATGACATTTCTGTTTCTCTTTGTATCCTCCCAGCCCAATTCCTCTAATGTCTTCGCTAAATAATCCTTTTTAGAACAGTCGAGCCAATTGTAAAGAATGATCTGATCTATACCTTTGAGTTTTTTGACATACTTTTCAAGCTCAATAATGAGCTCTTCCTTTGTTAAATGATTCCCCTCAACATCAAGATCTTTCAGCGACAAAACCTCCTTTCTATTTGGCTCCTCCAGATTCGATTTCTTGTTAACAATGCGAAATTCCTTCATGAGAGCCGAATACACTTTGTTGTGCACAACAGTTGATAAATAGGTCTTAACGCTTGCTTTGTCTTCCCTTTCTTCATCATAATAAGTATAAACCTTTTCAAGGGCCTCCCAGATTCCCGTATCTTTTGCTAAATCGATATCAACGGATGGATTAAGTGTACCGTGTTCGCCAATAAACTTTGCTACTGTGATATCTGCAACCTTAGAAGCCTCTTTATAATAGGCATTGCAGAAAGCATTGAAATCTTTGTCTAGTACCATCGCTAAAAGTATTGTTGGCTACTCACGTGTGAGCTCACTCAAATTCTCCTCAGCCTTCTTAAACCACCTTTCTGCAGCGGCAGAGTTACGTCTTACTCCGGTACCTGCTTGATAACATTTAGCAAGCATTATTTGTGCATCATAATGGCCGTTTTTTGCTGCTTTCTTATACCACTTAACTGATTCTACGAGATCAACATCAACACCTATGCCCTTATGATAACAATTACCAAGTTCATATTGAGCACTGGCACCATATACACTACCGGGATGAAGTTCAGGAACATCATCACCTAGTTCTGCTGCTTTCTTATAATATTTAAATGCTTCTTCAGCATTCTTTTCTATTGCTCCAATCCCTCTTGAGTATAAATAGCCCAATTCATAAAATACATGAAATCTGAGATTATCTTGTTCAGCAGCCTTCTTAAACCATTTAATTGCTTCTTTAGCATTCATTTCTACTCCACGGCCGTAAACATATGCGTGTCCTAAACAGGATTGAGCCTCAGCACATCCTTTTTCTGCGGCTTCCTTATACATTTTAAAGGCTTTTGCAAAATTCCACTCTGTACCAATGCCCTCAGAATAACATATGCCTACTTCATAAGTAGCCTCGACATTCCCAAGTTTAGAAGCTTCACTAAAGCACCTAAAAGCGGCTTCTGGGTCATCGCTTTGTTGGGCATACCACCCTAAACATAATAGTTCTTCACTATCATGTTTTAGCATTGCTGAAAAGAATTATACATAAAACTCTTTGTCTTCTACTAATAGCTTCATAATGAATTAAAGATAATATAATGTATACCATACAAATATTTCAAACATTACCCATTTCATCAATATTATACTACTCCCCAATAACTTATCCCCCAAAAAACATTTGCCCTCTCACAAGAATTTTGCTATTTTTGAGTACTGTTCTTGTGTGTCCCAGAAAAACATACCGGCTTATATGGAAAAGAAAGAGTTTGCCCAAAAATTTGCCAATGCATTCGCCCAATTAGGACTAAACGTCATTGATGACAAAACTGGAAAGCCGCTCAGCGAAGCTGAAGTCGCTCAATTAGCAGAAGACAATCTTGTCTACACGGAGCATCCACGGGATTATTATGAGCAATTATACCGCAAGAAGATCAAAGGCTGGTATAGCACGAAGAAGGACGAAGACAAGGCCGTCAAGCGTATGCTTAAGGTGAGAAAAGAGATTATTACCCTGCTTCAATCCGCCAACAGAGACGGCATAGAAAACGTTATCCAATATCTTGACGACCGCGGATTCTATTATAGAGCCTCCTCCCCGAATGGCCATCATAATTTCCCTGGAGGCCTTGCGGAGCACTCACTCGGAGTTTACAAATACGCAAAAAAAGCCGCAAAAAAATACTCCCTTGATGAAGACAGCGTAAAAATCGCTGCTCTTTTACACGACATCTGCAAGGCAGATCGTTTCTGGTTCGAAGGAAGATCCATTCATAAGCATCACCCTAAAAGCAATGCCGATAAAGGACACGGCTCCCGTTCTGTTATGATTATTCGAAACTGTGGCGTCTCTCTTTCCCAGCAGGAACGCCGAGCCATAAGATGGCATATGAGCGACCCCAATTACAATACAGAAGAAGAAACAAAAGACTATTATAGAGCAATTAAAGAAGACCTCCGGAATGTTGTTAATGATTCCGACCACAAGGACGCTGCAGACCATCCTGCTAGCCACCGCAAAAATCAGAAATAACAGCATCTACTCTATTAGCAGCCATAGTCTAACTGCACCGACTACAGCAATCCATTACCCCGTGTTATTGGCGGGCCTATTCGGACCCTATATTTCATGGGGGTTCATTATACTATTTGCATTTGTCATTACCATAACAATTTAGTATCTTTGACAATGAACACCACTAGTGTCCACTAAAAATTAATATTCGTTCTTTGAAATTATTGAATATTAGGTAAATATAAGGTTTTTAAGACCGCAACGATTTGAATTTATCTTTGCCAGACTAACCCAGAACGGCAATGAATA